>Ga0256842_1002034_pt1 | contig 15160 bp, 13 predicted proteins | sample 4559240metaG_FD_185973 | JGI IMG/M metagenome (GOLD analysis project Ga0256842, IMG submission 185973) | Hydrothermal vent microbial communities from Guaymas Basin, Mexico - 4559-240 | ecosystem: Environmental > Aquatic > Marine > Hydrothermal vents | place: Mexico: Guaymas Basin | collected...
ATTCCCGTTATTAACAAGATAGATCTTCCTGCTGCTGATCCAGACAAAGTAGCTGAAGAGATAGAGACTTCTATCGGCATTGATGCAACAGATGCCATACTTGTCAGTGCAAAAACCGGAATTGGTATTCATGAACTCATTGATGCCATTGTAGAGAGAGTTCCGGAACCACAAGGGAATCCCGATGGACCGACAAAGGCAATTATTTATGACTCATGGTTTGATCAGTATCTTGGAGCACTTGCACTTGTACGTGTTTTTGACGGAGCAATCAAGAAAAATCAAACAATTAAACTCATGAGTAACGGCGAAGAGCATCAGGTCCTTGATCTGATGTACCCACACCCACTCAAAAAGATAAAAACACCTGCCATTGAAAGTGGAGAGATTGGTATTGTCGTACTTGGACTCAAAGAGGTAAGTGTTGTCAATGTTGGGGATACAATCACCGATGCAAAAGAGCCATGTAGCGAAGCTGTTGGTGAGTATGAACCTGCAAAGCCATTTGTTTTTGCAGGACTCTATCCTATTGATACAGACAAATTTGAAGATCTGCGTGATGCACTCGACAAACTCAAACTCAATGACTCAGCACTCTCTTATGAGCCTGAGACTTCTATAGCTTTGGGATTTGGTTTTCGTGTTGGATTTTTGGGAATGCTGCATATGGAAGTTATCAAAGAGCGTCTTGAGCGTGAATTTGGGCTTGACCTTATTGCCACTGCACCATCGGTCGTCTATCATGTCTATCTTACAGACGGCACAAAGGTTGAAGTGCAAAACCCAAGTGAGCTTCCAGAAATTCAAAAGATTGACCGCATTGAAGAGCCTTATGTAAAAGCAACTGTTATTACACCGAGTGAATTTCTTGGAAATATTATGAATCTTTTAGTATCCAAGCGCGGTATGCAAAACAAAATGACTTACCTTAATGAAGAGCGTGTAATGCTTGAGTATGAGATCCCGATGAATGAGATCGTTGTCGATTTTTATGACAAACTCAAATCAATCTCAAAAGGCTATGCAAGTTTTGATTATGAACCAAGTGAATTTAAAGAGGGTGACCTTGTCAAACTTGATGTAAAAGTTGCCGGAGAAGTTGTTGATGCACTCAGTATCATCGTACCACGAACATCAGCGCTAAGCCGTGGTCGCGCACTTGTAAAAAATATGAAAGAGATCATCCCGCGTCAGCTTTTTGAAGTAGCTATTCAAGCCTCTCTTGGAAATCAGGTTATTGCCCGTGAAACAGTGAAGTCTATGGGAAAAAATGTAACTGCAAAATGTTATGGTGGTGATATTACCCGTAAACGTAAGCTCTTAGAGAAACAAAAAGCAGGTAAAAAACGTATGAAGGCCATCGGAAAAGTACAACTGCCGCAAGAGGCTTTTATGTCTGTTTTAAAAATGGACTAAAAGGCTCCCTTTTGAAATGTCTGCTGTGTGAGAACTACTCTCTTACACAGCATATCTGCAAAAAGTGTCAACAAGAGTTTTTACAACCCTCTCTCTACAAACGAAAACTCCAAAATGGTATTGAAGTTCTCTCATTTTACCGATACAAAGAGATAAAACCGCTCCTTTTTACCAAACATACCGATCTAGGATTTCACATCTACCGACTCTTGGCCAAGCTCAGTATGAAAAAATTTGCACAAGAGTTTCAATGGCAAGATAAAGTAGCTTCTATTGCTGTAGATGATACTGTAAAAAATGGCTACTCACATACTGCTATTTTAAATAAAGCCCTTAAAAGTACGACAATCACCCCACGTTTTAATAAGCTAAGAGCACAAAACACCCTCTCCTACTCTGGAAAATCACGTGCTTTTCGAAAAGCAAATCCAAGAAATTTTATAGTAAATGAGTTCAAAGAAAAAGAGATTATAGTAGTAGATGATATCATTACAACAGGAACTACACTGCATGAGGCTACACAAAGCCTCATACAAAGAGATAAAGAAATACTTTTTTGTCTGACCTTAACAGATGTTAGCAAAAGATAGGACTAAAAAAGCCCTTTAAGAAGATTTCCTACATTAACATCTTTTCCTAAATGTTTTTGTAACTCTTTTGTTACAGCTTTTGTTGCTTCTTTTTTCAAAATTTTACTTGCATCAACCTGTATTTTTGGTCTCTGTGCATTACCACTTAGTTTTACAGTAAGTGGATTTCCATTTGCATTAATCTCTATCACTGACTTAATACGTTTTGTTTTTGAGTTTAGATATGTATTTTTTGTAACTATTGAAGATGTATTTGATTTAAGATCGAGTGATGCTACAATATTTTCTTTGTTTATTTTTGCACCGACATCCCCTTTAAATCTCTGCTTATAGAGATCTATATGTGCATATTGTTTTGTCAAATCAAGAACACCGTTGCGTGTAAACATACCATCAGAAAGGTAGCCTTTAAAATCACCTTTTTGTGCGACAAGATTATAATCAAGTTTTGCATCAATATTTGATTTAAAGATTTTAGGATAAATGAGCATATCTAAAATATCTAAGGTCTGTAATTTAGTAAGATCTGCATGAAAATCATCATTATGCAACTTCGCATCTACTCTCCCCTGAGCAATATCACTATGCATTGTAAAATCCAAATCTTTTGCTTTTTTAACATTTCCATTTGCATTCAATCCGCCTTTTAAATGACGCTCTGTTGCAAAGTAGAGTCTGTTTAGATCTTTTATGCTTACACGGTAATCGCTCTCTAAAGAGCCATCTTTCATATTAAAACGTATTTTTTTATTGTGAAGATTTGCCAAAGTCGAATAGAGATCGAGTTTTGTGTCTATAAGATTTTTATTGAGTTTTGTATCTGCTTGTAAATGAAAAGTCGTTCTTGGCATAGGTGATGTAAACTTGTAGGCTTTTGTAAGAAATTTAGAATCAAGCAGACCCTTTGTTACAGTAGTAACAACATCTCCTTTGAGATTTTTTGGATCTGCATTTTTAATATCACCTTTTATGTCCACTACTGCATCTGCATAATGCGGTTGTTTTATCATATAAAGCAATTTTTGCAACTTCAAATGTTCTATAGAAAACTTTGCACTCTTTGGTGCAAACTCTTTTAAATTTACGTCAAAAGTTGTTTTGGATGCAGCGATATCACTTTTACCCAAAAGAAGCATCTTTGCTTTTGTACCTTTTAACGTACCATTAAGTTTTAAAGCACCGCGCAAATCAGCATTTGTAAGGGGTTTTAAAACAGCAAGTTCTGCTACATGCAGAGCATATTTCAGATCCACTGCAAGAGGTTCAGGTTTTACATTTCCTGAAGATGTGATTTTTGCTAGATTTGAATCTAACATATATCTGTAATCAACATCATCCCCTTTGAGTTTTGCATCAAGATTCATTTTAAAAAGAGTTTTTGGAACTGTTATGCCAAAATCTTTTTTCATGACTTTTCTGTTAAGCTCACCCTTTTTAGTAAGCAGTACTATATCACCGTCAAGTTGATGCGGAGTAATGTTTTTAAAGTTCACTTTAAGATCAACCGCTGCATCTGCATACTTTTTCTCACCCAACATATGCAAAAGTGAAGCAAGATCCAAATTACTAACATCTGCAATAATAGATATTGGATTAAAATCTTTTAGTTCTATATTGTACGAAGTGTTACTTTTTGAAACACCACTCTCCCCTTTTACAAAAAGATGTTTCATATTCCCTTTTACATTTCCATCTGTAAAAAAGGAGTCATTTAGCTTTTTTTGTGTCAATGTTTCAAGTGTAGCTAATTCTTGAAGCTTCAGAGCGTAGTTGATATCAAATGATTGTGCAAAAAGAGAGTATTTTCCTTTAACTTCTATAGTATTATTTGGATTTAACTCTAAAAGTATATCTATATCACTAAAGCCTATACTAAAGCGCTGAAAGCGGCTTGGAAGCTGAGTCTGCTTTTGTATTTCAGTCTCTACTATAGGTTGAATAAGACCATTTCCAAGTGATGTAAAAAGCAGTGTATATACTGCTCCAACAAGTACAACAACTATGCCGGTTAACCATGCTAAATATTTCATTTCATTGCTCCATTGTTTTATTATCTAATAATACTATATTATATGAAATAGAAATCATAAAATAGAAATATACAAACTTGATACGCATAGACTAAACTTAATTATATAAAAAATTTCAACCTATACTTGACATTATTGCACTCAATATGTATAATTACACTATCTTTTTAAAAAAAGGAGTTAACAATTATTATGTCTAATAAAGAAAATGAAAACATTATTGAAAACGATGAAAACATTTCTGAAGCTGAGGCGGAAGCAGAAGCAGTAGAAAATGAACTTGATCTTTTACAAAATGAACTAAACGAATTAAAAGATAAATATGCACGTGTTCATGCAGATTTTGACAACATCAAAAAAAGGCTTGAACGCGAAAAATATACAGCGGTTGAATATGCAAACGAAAAATTTGCAAAAGATATGATCCCTGTTTTAGATTCACTTCAAATGGCACTCAAATCAGCAGAAGCTGATGCAGCACCAGAGGAGTTGATCGCAAAACTTAAAGAGGGAATTGAACTGACATTAAAACAGTTCATCACTGCTTTAGAAAAACACGGTGTAAAAATGGTATCTCACGATGAACCATTTGATCCAAATATTCACAACGCAGTTCAAAGCGTTGATCATCCTGAAGTTGAAAGCGGTCAAATCGTTGAGACTTTCCAAACAGGATACAAATACAAAGAACGCCCACTGCGTGAAGCAATGGTAGTTGTTGCGAATTAATTCGCAACAATGCAACTTAGGTTGCAAAAGATATTTTGAAAACTTAATATAATTACATCGTAATAAAAATAAATAAGTTTTCCGCCTCCAATGGAGGCAAAGACGCAAAGCGTCGTGGGCTTCCTGCCGAAGGCGTAAGTGCCCTCGGGGTGAAACCAAGCGTTAGCGTAAGAAGCGGGATTTACTCCCGATTCTGTGACAAAAGGGAATGAAAAGGTTCCCTTAAATTTTATAACATAAAATTAAAGGATAATAAAATGAGTAAAGTAATAGGTATAGATTTAGGAACAACAAATTCATGTGTGGCAGTTTATGAAGGTGGTGAAGCAAAAATCATCCCAAATGCAGAAGGTAAAAACACAACACCTTCAGTAGTAGCATTTACAGATAAAGGTGAAGTTCTTGTAGGTGATCCTGCAAAACGTCAAGCAATTACAAACCCTGAGAAAACAATCTCTTCAGTTAAGAGAATTATGGGTCTGATGATGAATGAGGAGAACGCGAAACTTGCACAAGACAAAGTAACATACAAAATCGTTGACAAAGATGGTATGGCAGCTGTTGATGTAGCAGGTAAAGTATATACTCCACAAGAAATTTCAGCAAAAATTCTTACAAAACTAAAAGAAGATGCTGAAGCATACTTAGGAGACAAAGTAACTGACGCTGTAATTACAGTACCGGCTTACTTCAATGACAGCCAAAGAAAGGCGACAAAAGATGCAGGTACAATTGCTGGTCTTAACGTACTAAGAATTATCAATGAGCCGACTGCATCAGCACTTGCTTACGGATTAGAAAGCAAATCAGATGAAGATGTACTTGTATATGACCTTGGTGGTGGTACATTTGATGTTACTACACTAGAGATCAGTGACGGTACGTTTGAAGTTCTTTCAACTGACGGGAATGCATTCTTAGGTGGTGATGACTTCGATAATAAAATTGTTGACTGGTTAGCTGATGAGTTCAAAGGAAGTCACGGAATTGATCTTAAAAATGACAAAATGGCGCTACAACGTCTAAAAGATGCAGCTGAAACTGCGAAAAAAGAGTTATCTTCAGCAACTGAGACTGAGATCAACTTACCGTTTATTACGATGACAGAAGCGGGACCACAACACTTGGTTGTAAAACTGACTCGTGCTAAATTCGAGGGAATGATTGAAGGTCTTGTAAATGAGACTATGGATCACATCCAAGTAGCAATGAAAGATGCAGACTTAAGTAAAGGTGACATCAAAGAGATCATCATGGTTGGTGGTTCAACTCGTGTACCATTAGTACAGAAAAAAGTCTCAGATTACTTTGATGGTAAAGACCTTAACAAATCTGTAAACCCAGATGAAGTTGTAGCTGCAGGGGCTGCTATCCAAGGTGGTGTTTTACGTGGTGATGTAAAAGATGTTCTTTTACTCGATGTTACTCCATTATCACTTGGTATTGAGACTCTTGGTGGTGTTGCAACAAAAGTAATTGAAAAAGGTACTACAATTCCTGTGAAAAAATCGCAAATCTTCTCTACTGCAGAAGATAACCAACCAGCGGTTTCTATCAATGTAGTACAAGGTGAGCGTGAGTTCGCTAAAGACAACAAATCTTTAGGTCTGTTTGAACTTACTGACATTCCAGCAGCACCACGTGGTGTGCCACAAATTGAAGTAACATTTGACATTGATGCAAATGGTATACTAACAGTTAGTGCACAAGACAAAGGTACTGGTAAAGAACAAAAAATCACTATCTCTGGAAGTTCAGGACTAAGTGAAGAAGAGATCAACAGAATGGTAGCTGATGCTGAAGCACACAAAGCTGAAGATGAAAAACGTAAAGCACTTGTTGAGTTGAAAAACCAAGCGGATGCACTTATCGCTCAAACTGAGAAATCAATGGGTGAAATGGGTGATAACCTTGATGCTGGCGAAAAAGAGAAAATTCAAGCAGCAATCACAGCACTTCAAGAAGTTCTTAAAGATGAAAATGCATCAAAAGAGCAAATTGAAGAAAAAGTTAAAGCGCTTACTGAAGCAAGTCATAAAATGGCTGAGCAAATGTATAAAAAAGAGCAAGGCGGTGAAGCAGGAGCTGCAAACCAAAATGCTAAAAAAGATGACGATGACGTTATCGATGCAGAGATTGAGTAATCCTACTCAACACTCCCCTCTTCTAAAGCCCTTCACTCCTAACAAGGAGTTGGAGGGCTTTTTTTTTAGATAGGTACTTAAGCACAATTTATTTTATAATCTAAAAAAAGACTCTCAACAGGAATATGCAATTGTTTGTGTAGATTTCTTATCATTTCAATAGTAAGTTTTCTTTTCTTATTAAGTATTTCAGAAACTCTTGATTTACTCCCAACGAGAGGTACTAAATCTTTTTGTTTAAGTCCTTCTTGTTGCATTCTAAATTTTATAGCTTCAATAGGATCTGGAGCATCTATAATATAGTGTTGTGCTTCATAAGCCTCTACTAAAGTTGTTAGTACCTCTAGTTCATCCATTTGAGATGTATTTGGTTTAGCATCCATTAAACTTTCTATTTGATTTAATGCAGCTATGTAATCTTCTTCAGATTTAATAGGTTTAATATTCATCTTATAGCTCCTCTCTATTTATTTTATCATATTGTTTATGTGTTCCTATAAACTTAATAAATACAATTTTTGCATAATAGTTTATAGTAACTATCAATCTATATTTATTTCCTGCAATATTAAAGACAACTTTTGTATCTCCGATAATACTAGCACTTCGATACATCTCTTTAATCTCATTTGGATTACTCCAATCAAGTTTTAAAACTTCTTTATGCCAAGCTTCTAAAGCACTTTTGCTATCGGAATACTTTGATTGTTCATAAAAATCTTTAAGTCTCTTTTTGGATATTATTCTCATAAAAGTATTATACAAAAAGTTCCCATTAATAGAACTTAAATACCTATCTACAAAATCACTCCCGCAAAGATTCCAAAAAAGATCGTTCCTGCTACTAAAATAAGCTGTGCAGTAAATGCTGTAGTTCTATTTGAGAGGCTCAACTTTTTCACTTTTAGATCTTCAAAGTAAATACTCTTTACTATTATTGCATAGTAGGCAACTGAGAGTGCAGAGTTTAGGAGTGCAATAAGCGCTACCCACCACAACCCTGAATCAACAACCGCATAAAAGATAACAGCTTTTGCTAAAAACCCTGCTAAAAGTGGTATCCCCGCTAACGAAAAAAGCTGTATACTCAAAAGAGCCCCAAGCAGAGGGTTTTGTTGTGCAAAGCCATGAAGATCATCAAGAGAAACAATAGCATAGCTCTTTTTCAGTGTATCTAAAATCAAAAATGCAGCACTTTGCATAAAAATATATGCGATTGCCATATACAAAATCCCATCTTGTGCATATGATGATGAGACAGCAACAAACGCAAGTGCCATATAGCCTGCATGTGCAACAGAAGAGTAAGCAAGGATCTCTGCTATATTTTTTCTAAAGAGTGCAAGAAAATTTCCAAATGTCATAGTAAGTAAAGCCACAATGATAAAAAGCGGCTGCGCAAAAGAGAGATGGAGCGCTAAAAAAGGTTCAAAAATCTTAAAAACAGCCACCACTGCAACGGTTTTGGCAACACCACTCAACAGGGCTGCATTGGTATGAGAAACTTTTGCATAGGTATCTACTGCCCAGCCATGAAAAGGGACAAGTGTCAGTTTATAAAAAAGAGCCAACAACATGATAAAAACACCGATCATCTCAAACAGTGTAGCATTTGGATGCAGTACCTCTTGCAGTTCTCCTCCACCCATAAGATAAAAAGTAAGCCCTAAAAATAAAAATCCCGTAGCCAATGCACTGGCTATAAACATCTTCACTGCACCTTCAACCTCATCTTTTGTTTTCACATAAGAGACTAAAATCACAGAGATAAGACTCAAAGACTCAAATGCAATCACAAAACTCAAAATAGAATCACTCTCTAAAAGAAGCATAGAAGAAGCACCCAAAAAAAGCGTTTGTGTAATGGTAATATCCTCTTGTTCATGCAAAATAAAAGCAAAAAGTACACTACTTACAATGATCTCAAAAAGTTTCAGATCTGCTGAAGCTGTCATAAAACTAACAGAACCTGCAATACCAAACGCTGTCAATGCAAACGGTTTTAAAAGAGCTGTTCTATGCAAAACAATACTCAAAAGTCCAAATCCCAATAAAATATAAAATGGAGTTATCATTGCAGTGCTCCTATAGATCGAAACTGCATAAATGCAGCATTAATATACTCAAACAGTAGATTTGGGAAGAGTCCAAAAAATACAATTACAAAAACAAAAAGTATCAAAGAGAAAAATTCTACCCTATTCATTCGAAAGTCTGTTTTAGCAACAACACTACTCATCTCACCATAAATAACTCGTCGCAATGTCCAGATGATATACCCTGCACCCAACATGGATGCCAAAGCAACAAGAGCCATCCAAAGACCAAAACTCTTTATAGAACTCAGTAAAACACTCAATTCACCAATAAAGCCCATTGTTCCCGGTAGTCCTAAAGCACCAAGTCCTGCTATAACAAACAGAGCTGAAATATAAGGAGCTTTTTGCATAATCCCGCCCATATCCTGCATCTGCCATGATCCTGTTTTATGGTAAAAGAACCCTGCTATTAAAAAGAGTGGAGCGATTACAAAAGCATGCGCGATCATCTCATAGAGCGCAGCACTAAGCCCTGAGTAACTCAGTGTTGCCAGAGCAATAACAACAAGACCCATATGTGAGATTGAACTATACGCCACCATCTTTTTAAGATGTGTCTCATAAAGAGCCATAAAAGCAGCATAAAAGAGTGTCACCAAACCTAAAAGTAGCAGTACCCATGCATACTTCTGCGATGTTTGCGGCAACATTAAAATAACCATCCGAATCATCGCATAGGCACCCATTTTTAGCAATACCCCTGCCAACAAAACAGAGATAGGTGCCGGTGCCTCCACATGGGCATCAGGCAGCCAGGTATGAAACGGAAAGATCGGCATTTTCACAGCAAAACCGATAAAAAGCAGCCACCAGATTAATACCGGAGAGAGCAGCATACCCTCTTTAACAAGGCTCATATCAAAAAGACCACTCTCTTTATAGATCAGAAAAAATGCCAATAATATAAACATTGAAGCAACATGCGTATAGAGAAAAAACTTTACAGCAGCATAGATACGTCTCTGCGCACCCCACACGCCTACTAAAAAGTACATAGGAATAAGTGTCAACTCCCAAAAGATAAAAAACCATAGAAAATTTGTACTCATAAAAACACCAAAGATTGCCCCGCTAAAAAAGATCAAAAGAGAAAAATAGAGTGATTGACGCTCCATAGTCCAACTTGAAAGTGTTACCAAAATAAGCAGTAGTGACGTTAAAAGAAGCATAATGGTACTGAGCATATCTACCTGCAGCGTAAGAACAAAATCAAATTTTGATACTTCCAAAAAAGATCCTAAAGCAAGATATCCACGCTCAGGAAGTTTTTGAAGCAAAGAAATTGAAAAGCCAAACATCCCTGTAAAGAGAACTAAAGCACTATATTTACTTACAACATTCTCCCCTCGTAAAAAGAGTGCCAAAAGTACAGCAAGAACAATCGGTCCAAATATAAAAAAAGCAGCTATCATAAAAGACCTCCTATAAAAAGAGCCAACAGCAAAATAACAACACCATAGAGCATTGCACCTGAGTTATCAGACGCATAAGCTGTATGTATCTTTTGCAGGTGTTTAAAAACCTTCAAAGAGAGTGTTCGTGTCCCATTAACAGCAGCATCTACTACATTTATATCAAACCAGAAAATCGCCCTTGCAAAACTTCCAACAACAATCTCACGTACAAAATAGTGTATAAAAAACTCTATAAAATAGCCGTTAAACAAAAGAGTATGTATAGCTTTCATCAAAGGTTGCGCTGCTATTTTTTGCGTAATATCAAGACGTTTTACATAGTAATAGTAAACGATCAATCCCAGCAGAGCGATCACACTCAAAAGCCCAAAAAACAAACCTGGAATATGTGGTTCATCCAATGGTGATCCACTTACAAATTGTGCAATATCTTCTTGAAAAAAGCCCATAAAGAGTGTTAAAGCTGCCATAATCAACAGTGGCAGTGTGATCCAAAAAAAGGAGGGAGCCTTCACTTTTTCATAAAGAACAACATCTCTGGTCTCTCCTGCAAAGGTAAGAAACCAAAGTCTTGAGATATATGCTGCAGACAATACACCTGCAATAAATGTCAATGTTGCTATAAGCCCTTCTGTTTGAGGATTTGCCAGCGAAGTTGCAATAATCGCATCTTTTGAAAAAAAGCCGCTAAATGGGGGAATGCCACTCAGGCTTAATGCACCAAATGCCATGGCTATACTTATAAAGATCATCTTTTTGCCATAGCCTCCAAATCGCCACATATCTTTTACATGTGAAGCCATCATGATCACAGCACCCGCACCCAAAAAGAGCAGTGCCTTAAAGATAGCATGATTGACAAGATGCGTCATTCCCGCCGCAAGACTCCCCGCACCAAGACCAATAAAAGCCAAAGAAAGATGAGACATTGTAGAGTATGCAAGCACCTTTTTGAGCTCATGTTGCACTAAAGCAGATGTAGCACCGATAAAAGCACTCACTGCACCAAAAGCCGCTACAACAAGCAGTGCCTCCGCTGCAACATAAAAGTCAAAAAGTCTTGCAACAATATAGATACCACTGTTTACCATTGTAGCACCATGAATCAAAGCAGAGACGGTTGTCGGTCCTTCCATAGCCCGCATAAGCCATGGAAAAAGCGGAAACTGTCCCGACTTTCCAATAGCGGCTATAAAGATAAATACCGCTACAAGATACATCTTATGCTGATCTATCTCTCCGGCTCTTGCCATTGCATTTAACTGCATCAGATCCAGTGTATTTGTCAGATAAAAGAGTATGCCTATTGCCGCAAAAAGGAAGATATCTCCAAAACGGGTAAAGAGAAATGCACTTACACCTGCATCTGCGGGATCTTTTTTCTCATGCCAAAAAGAGATAAGCAGATACGAAGCCACTCCCATAAACTCCCATCCCGTAAAAAGAGAAATCATATCTTTTGCACTCACAAGTAAAATCATTCCACCGATAAAAAAGAGTACCTTTGCATAGTAACGTGGCTGATGTGGATCCTCTGCCATGTAGTCATGTGCGAAATGAACATCCAAAAATCCAAGACCGGTAGCAATAAGAAGCATCACCAAAGAGAGCTGATCTATATAGATCCCAAAAGGAATGCTAAAATCTCCTAAGGAAAACCAATGCATAGCTATATCAAGAGGCTGCGTGTACTCAACAAAAAGTTTCAATGTAAGAACAAAGAGTGTCAAACTGACAAACTCTGCTGTCCAAAAAGCGAGTCTGCTGTTTAACTTTCCAAGTATAAAAGCCAAAAGAGCACCTACCATAGGAAGAATCAGTAAAAGAAAAACAACACTATTCATGCGCTTCTCCCTGCAGTTCATCAGGAGTGACTACTTTTGCTATTTTATTTGCCGCAGCAAAGATAAGCAGACCCAGTGCCGCTTCCAAAGTTGCCAAAATCATCACCATATAGGCAAGAACAATATTTTGTGTCATTCCCAAATAGTGTGCCGTAATTCCAAGCATTAAAATCACAGCATTTAAAAGTATCTCCAAAGAGAAAAAGAGTCGTAAAAAATCTCTTTTTGAACTCACCCCATACAGACCCAAAGAGAAAAGTCCAAAAGCAAAAAGCATCTCTGTTTCAAACATTATTTTGACCTCTTTTGTTTTAATACACTGCTCATTTTTACCGTAGCATAGAGTAAAGATGAAGCGATAAGTGCAAATATAAGCAGATAATCACTATAAAAAGCACTAAAGAGATTGATATCTTCAACCTTGCCTGTTGCTACTTTTTGCAATGTATCTGCTGATCGCAAAAAGAGTGTTGATATAAGGACAAAAAAGAGTAAGGATCCTAAAGCATTCAATGGTTTTGTCTTAAACTTTGGAAACTCCAGACCAACAATAGTTACACCAAAAAGCATTAAAACCATTATGCCGCCTGTATAGATAAAGATCTGAAAAAGTCCTAACATTTTTGCATCAAGATGGATATAAAAAAGTCCCAGTACAAACATCATTAATATAAAACTGATAATGGCAGGTACACTCTTTTTTATCATCAAAGATCCTATAGCCAACATAATCACAATACTCAAAAGTGCTATATTCATTCCTCTACCCCTTTGTTGAAATCAGGCATCCCTGTTTGTATCTCTTTAGGAGCTTCTCCTGCCTCGGCTCTTTTCTTTGCCTCAGCTTCGGCTGCTTTTTTCTTGGCAGCAAGCTCTTTTTTGACCCGAGCAGCCTCCTCTTCTTCCAAACGTGCATCAATATAACTCTGTGGAATATCTACATGTACCCAAAAATCATTTTGATCTTCGTGCCAGCCACCACTGAGCATATCATAACGCCCGCCACTGAGCATAATGGATTTTTTTGGTTTTGTAGGACAGACATCTTCACAAAGTCCACAAAATATACAGATAGAGAGATTGACCTCTGGAACAATATTTTGCTTTTTTAAGGGAAGATGCTTCATTGTAATAGCGTGTGTTGGACATATTTTATTGCACGAATCACACCCGATACAGGTCTCATAATCAATTCTGTGTTCCCCTCTGTACCGTGCAGGGTGATGCATCGATTCAAAACGGATATCTTTTGTTGCCGGAGACTTTGTAAACAGTGCTTTAGCAACGCGAATGGTCTTTTGCAGTATATCTATAACTATCATCTATGCCCCCATAAACCAGAGTGATTTTGCAAAAAAGATCCATGCAATATTAAGCAGTGCCAAAGGAACCATATATTTCCATGAAAAATTCAGCATTTGTGAGAGTGTTATCCTTGGAGTTGCAGCACGAATAGTCATCATCACAAGAGCAATACTCAACATTTTTAAGAAAAAGAAGAGATAACTATCAAAAAAGATCCCCTTATACGCACCCAAAAAGAGTGTAACAGCCCCGGCAAAAACAGCCATAAACTCCGCAAACATTGCTACTTGAAGTAAAAAGTAGTTTGTACCGCTATACTCTGTGTAAAATCCAAAAACAATCTCCTGTTCTGCATCAGGAATATTAAAAGGAGGCTGTTCCAACAAACCCAAAAGCGCTATAAAGTAGAGAATAAATCCCGGAAAAAGCACCAAGAAACTAAACCAGCTACTCTGCTCTACTATAGCAGAGAGATTCAGCGTTGAGAAGAGTATGGCAGGAGAGAGTGCAGCTAAAACAAAGGCTGTCTCCATAGATATAGCCTGCGTTAAAATACGAATACCCCCTAAAAAGGAGTACTTGTTATGGGATCCAAAACCGGTTAAAAAGAGTAAAAAAGGCTCAATCCCAATGAGTACAACAAGTGCCAAGAGCCCATAATCACTCTTGATGACAACAAAAGAGTCCATCCACGGTATAAATGCAGACGGCAGCATCGCAACAATAACTGCCAAAAGAGGCATTATCGAAAAGAGATAGGGATTAACCCCATCAGGTGTAATACTCTCTTTGGTTAAAAGTTTAGAGAGATCAAAAAGTGTCTGATAGCTTCCGGCTTTCCCGTTAAAACTAGGTCCAACCCGTTTATGCAGTGCCGCCATAAATTTTCTAAAAAACCAAAAAAGCCCAATTGTCCAGATCAAGACATACAGAAGTCCCGGAAATACAAAGGCATTAAAAAAAAGTTCACTCATCTATCCAAATCCCCCTGACAAACATAGAGACTTCCAAAAATCAGTGGAATATCTGAGAGCGTCTGCCCTCTTAAGAGATAATCAAGCATCATCGTATGGTTAAAACTAGGCGCACGCATCTTGAGCCTGTAGGGAGATTTTGCCTTCTCTTGTGTAACAAGGTGCATCAACACTTCGCCCCTTGCCCATTCAACACGACTGATTGCTTCACCTTTTGGCAATTTTTTAGGCACTTTGACCATATGATCTTTTGTCGGATTCATCTCACCATTTGCTACTGCCTCTTCAATATGCTGCTTTGCTTTTTTAATGATAGCTACTGAGCTTTTCAACTCTTCAAAGATCATTACAAAACGATCTCTTGCACTTCCACGCTCTTGAGTGATATATTCCAAATCAAGCTTATCATAAGCAGCATACGGCTCATCTATACGAATATCTGTCTTTACACCTGAAGCACGCGCCACTATACCGCTAAGCCCAAACATATGAATCTCATCGGCACTTAATCGACCAACTTCAGCAGCACGCATTCTCATCGTCGGGTTTTTTACAAAGATAGCTTCTACCTCATCAATATTGGCATCAAACTTATCCAGAGCCTTTTGCAGTTC
>Ga0256842_1002035_pt1 | contig 15159 bp, 9 predicted proteins | sample 4559240metaG_FD_185973 | JGI IMG/M metagenome (GOLD analysis project Ga0256842, IMG submission 185973) | Hydrothermal vent microbial communities from Guaymas Basin, Mexico - 4559-240 | ecosystem: Environmental > Aquatic > Marine > Hydrothermal vents | place: Mexico: Guaymas Basin | collected...
ATTTACAGCTTTTGATATTTGCTCTGTGATGTTAAGTTCAAATCCAGCCTTAGTTCCATCAGCATCCATAGAGGTTAAAAGTATCTCACCACTTCCACGATTTACAACCTCTTTTGCCCACTCTACGGCATCTATGCCAGTATCTACTCGTCCGCCATTAAGGTAAACATTATAAGAATCACCAGTTTTTTTAACATCTATTGCAGTAACTATACATTGGCTTCCAAAGCGTTTAGCACTCTCATCTATAAGCTCAGGACGTTTAATAGCCGCGGAGTTTACAGATACTTTGTCGCATCCAACATTTAGAAGTCCATAGATATCTTCAAGTTTACGAATCCCACCACCAACAGTAAGTGGTATAAATATCTCTCTAGCTACTTGGGCAACTATATCTACAATAGTATCGCGGTTATCAGATGAAGCTGTAATATCTAAAAATGTAATCTCATCAGCACCCTCTTCGTTATAACGTTTAGCAACTTCAACTGGATCACCAGCATCTCTAAGACCTACAAAGTTTACACCTTTAACAACACGCCCATCTTTTACATCAAGACAAGGGATGATTCTTTTTGCGAAATAGTTCATAATTTTACCTGTTTGTTTATTGATGGAATTATATCAAATGGGGCTTATAAATAGATATAGTTTTTTGGTTAGGTTGTTTAGGGTTTTTTAGATGTTTCACATGAAACATATTGTATAAAATAAACCTAAATTTAACTTAGTAAGCAATCCCTTTAGGTGTAAATTTGGAGTTATTTTAAGTAATAGTAGATTTATCAGCAATTGTAAAGATAATAATAATTATAATATTATATAATTTCTTATAAAAAAAGGCTAGATATGTTTAAAAATTTTTCAATTCGTAAAAAATTAATTTTACAGACAGTAATACCGACATTTACAATTTTACTTTTAGTATTTATGATAGTTTCAAGTAAATATGATGAGGTTTCTACTTTTAAAGAGGCGCATGTTTCCTCGCAATTGATGAGTAAAATTTCTGCGCTTATCCATGAAACACAAAAAGAGCGTGGAATGAGTGCGGCTTATCTTGGTGGAGAGGCGGATACTTATAGAGAAAAACTGAAACAGCAACGAGTCTTAACAGATAAAAGAGTGAAGGAGATAAAAGAATTTATTGCAAAAAAAGATCTTAACGAAGATGAAATACTTAGCAGTGATATTCAAAAAGCATTAGCCAATACACAAAAACTTACAAATATTCGAAAAAAAGTAACAAGCATGCATATAAAAACAAAAGATGCTATTGCTTATTATACAAATATGAATAATGATTTTTTGATGCTTATTGTAAAAATATCAACTATTCCGTCAACCCCTGAAATATCCAAGCGTATCATAGCCTACTTAAGTTTTTTAATGGCAAAAGAGCGTGCAGGTATAGAGCGCGCAGTTGGTACAAATATTTTGGCAAAAGATTACTTTTTTGGCAACTCAAGAGAAAAATTTAGTAACTTAATCAGCTTTCAAAACTCGTTTTTAACAACTTTTATGAACTATGCTACGCCTGAAGATAAAAAATATTATCAGGAGTCTTTAAGTAACTCTCAAGCAGCATCTGAAGTTGAAAGAATGAGAAAAATAATTTTAAGTGCAAATGAAATCGGTGGATTTAATGTTAATGCTACTTACTGGTTTGATACAATCTCCAAAAAACTCGGACTTATTAAAAAGACAGAAAACTATATTATCAATCATTTGAATGCAACAAATAAAAAAACAAAGAAGAATGTGGCTTTGATCGTTGCCATAAGTAACCTTGTGCATGAAACACAAAAAGAAAGGGGTGCAACAGCCGGATATGTTGGCTCTAAAGGTAAAAAGTTTATAAAGCGTTTACCTGCTCAGCGACTTCTAACAGATAAGAAATTACTAATACTAAGAAAAAAATTACAAAATTTCTCAAAAGCATCACTTAATCCGAAAGCAAGAACATATTTGAAAAAAGCTTTAAATGAACTTGCAAAACTTCAAACTATACGCAATGGAGCAACAACTCTTTCGATGGGTGGTAAAAGGGTGATAGGGTATTATACAAATATGCACGCACTATTTTTAGAAGTCCTAGGTGCAGTAGCAAAAGATGCAAAAACTACAAAAGAAGCAAGAAATCTTTTAGCTTGGTACAATTTTGATATGGCGAAAGAGAGAGCAGGAATAGAAAGAGCAGTAATGAGTAATGCTTTTGCAAGAAACAAATTTTTGCCTGGTATGAAAGATAAGTTTATAAAACTTGTAACACAGCAGAACGATTACCTTGATAGCTTTGAAAAAGCAGCAAATGACAATATGGTTCGATATTATAGAAAAACGGTATCAGGCAAAGTAGTTGATGAAGTAAATCGAATGCGAAGCATTGCTCTTAAAGCTAGTAATATTGGTGGTTTTGGAATAAAGCCAAGTTATTGGTTTTCACAAATGACTACTAAAATCAATCTACTTAAAAAAATTGATGATTATCTTGCAACAAATCTTGAAAGAAGTGTAAAAATAGCACTTTCAAGCGCAACTACACAGCTTTATACTGTTTTAATTATTGCTTTTTTTGTTGTCTTGATAATTTTGATTCTTTCTAAATATATAGCTGACGGTATAACAAAATCGCTTAATAAATTTCAAAGTGGACTTTTAAACTTTTTTGATTATATTAACAGAGATAAACAAGATACAGAATTTTTAGATGAGAGTTCAAATGATGAGCTTGGAGTAATGGCGAAAGTTGTCAATGAAAATATCCGAAGAACAAAAAATAGTGTTGATGAAGATAATGCTTTTATTCAAAATACACAAGGTGTAATGAGTAAGCTTGCACAAGGCTTCTTAAATGTGCGCATAGATGCGTCTACAGCAAATGAAAACTTGCAAAATCTAAAATCTACAATCAATAATTCCCTTTCTCAGCTGGAATCTCGTATGAATACTTTAAATGAGATTTTAGACAAATATACAAATTATGATTATACGCAAGAGGTGACAGTTACAGGTTTTGAAGAGGGCAGTGCGTTTAAAAATTTGATTAACAATATTAACTCTCTTAGAGATGCGATTGTTGCAATGCTGCAAAACTCTTCATCAAGTGCAAGTGAACTGTTAAGCAAGTCAGAATTTTTGCAAGAACAGATGGATGCCTTGAATAATGCTACACAAGAACAGGCTAAAATGCTTCAAGAAACGGCAGATAGAATGCAAAATATTGATGAATCAGGAAGAGATACATCAGAGAAAACTTCAGAAGTTATGGGTCAGTCAAATGATATAAAATCTGTTATTTCAATTATTGCAGAAATTGCAGAGCAGACAAATCTTCTAGCACTTAATGCTGCCATAGAAGCGGCTCGTGCGGGTGAGCATGGTCGTGGCTTTGCCGTTGTTGCCGATGAAGTGAGAAAGCTTGCTGAGAGAACACAGAAGTCGCTTGCAGAAATTAATGCCAATGTTAATGTTCTTACACAGTCTATCGCTGATATTAGTGGTACTGTTGATTCACAAAGTGGTGATATATCGAGTATTAACGATACCATTGGTGAGATAGATAATAAAACACAACATAATGCAGAGATTGTAAGCAGGGTTGACAATGTCACTGTTGAGGTAAAAGATATGGCAGTGTCAATTTCCAATGATGTAATGAAAAATAAATTTTAGATATAATTTTTTATTATAAAAGAGAGCCAGTTCTTTTTTCATTTAATAGATAATAAAATAGTATAAAATTATAAAAAAGCTAATTATAAGTAAAACTATTATAAAATGTCTGTTGATGAAAAAAGTTGTTGCAAAAAAGAAGTTTGGACAAAACTTTTTAAAAGATGAAACTGTATTACAAAAAATCGTCGAAGCGATGCCCAATAACGATAATAAAATCGTAGAGATTGGACCTGGCTTAGGTGATTTAACTAAATATTTAGTAGATATCAGAAGCGTAGAAGCTTTTGAGGTCGATACCGATTTGTGTAAACTGTTACAAAAAAAATTCGAAAAAGAGATCGCAACCAATCAGCTCCACATAAATTGTGGGGATGTACTTAATGCTTGGCAGAGTAGCTTGGTAGATGAAAATTACGATTTAGTGGCAAATTTGCCTTACTATATCGCAACAAATATAATCTTAAAAGCACTCGCAGATCCAAAATGTAAGAATATACTTGTAATGGTTCAACTTGAAGTTGCAGAGAAATTTTGTGCAAGTGAAGGTGAAAAAGTATTTGGCTCTTTGAGTGTAATAACTCAAAGTGTAGGGAAAGCTCACATAGTTGTGAAGGTTCCGCCAACTGCTTTTGAACCACCGCCAAAAATAGATTCTGCAGTTTTCTTGATTGAAAAAAGTTCTGATAGAAGTGATGAGATTTTTGAGGGCATGCTTCGAGTTGCATTCAAGCAGCCTCGCAAAACTCTTATGAAAAACCTATCAGCAACTTATGACAAAGAGATTCTAAAAGAGGCTTTTGCTGATTTAGAGCTTATACAAACGATTCGTCCTCATCAACTTTCTACTTCTGAGTATCACCAACTTTATAAAAAATTATAAAAATAGGATATTTTAATGGAAGAAAACAAAGGTAACACTCAAGAAAGTGTTAAAGAAGTAAATGGTAATGTTAAAGAGGAAACTCGTGATGTAGGTAATAAAAAGCCACAACACAACAATAACAATAGAAGTAATAATAACCAAAATCGTAATAAAAACAATAACAACCAAAACCGCAATAAAGGTGGAAAAGGGCGTCGTCGTCAAGCTACTCCAGTAGATGAAAATCTTCGTAAGTTTGTTGGTTTAAATGCTGAAATTCATAAACAAAGACTTAACCCTCACTATAAACTAGACTTAAACTCTAAAGATAAGATTCGTATCACTCCACTTGGTGGACTTGGTGAAATCGGTGGAAATATCACTGTTTTTGAAACTCAAAATGAAGCAATCCTTGTTGATGTTGGTATGAGTTTCCCTGATGAAGATATGCATGGTGTTGATATCTTAGTTCCTGATTTTACTTATATAAGAGAAATCAAAGACAAGATTAAAGCGGTAATTATTACTCACTCACATGAAGACCATATTGGTGCAATGCCATATCTTTTTAAAGAGATGCAATTCCCAATCTATGCTTCACCACTACCACTTGCAATGATTGGTAATAAATTTGATGAGCATCACATAAAAGAAGCTCGTCGTCATTTTAATCCGATTGAAAAAAGAAAAATATACGAAATAGGTAATGATTTTAAAATTGAGTGGATGCATATGACTCACTCTATTTTAGATAGCTCATCTTTAGCTATCACTACTGATGCTGGTACAATTATTCACACTGGAGATTTTAAAATAGATCATACTCCAATCGATGGTTATACTGCTGACCTTCATCGTCTTGCTTATTATGGAGATAAAGGTGTACTTTGTCTTTTAAGTGATTCTACAAACTCTTATAACGCATTACCAACTCCATCTGAGTTAAGTGTTGCTCCTGCTCTTGACAGAGTATTTGCTAAGGCTGAGGGGCGTGTAATCCTTTCAACATTTAGTTCAAATATTCACCGTGTATTTCAAGCTATTCAGTATGGTGTTAAGCATGGTCGTAAAGTTGCGGTTATTGGTCGTTCAATGGAGCGTAATATTGAGATTGCTATGCAATATGATTATATTAAATTACCAAAAAATATCTTTGTTGAGCCAGATCAAATAGCTCATATGAGTGATAAAGATGTACTTATCGTTACTACTGGTTCTCAAGGTGAACCAAGTTCTGCATTATTTAGAATGAGTATTGGTGAGCATAGACATGTAAAAATTAAACCAAGTGATTTAATCGTTCTTTCTTCTCGTGCTATTCCTGGTAATGAGGGAAGCATCTCTGGAATGTTAAACCACCTACAACGTGCAGGTGCTACAATCTCAAGAGAAAAAGATATTCACGTATCTGGTCATGCCTCTATTGAAGAGCAAAAACTTATGCTTCGTCTTGTAAATCCTAAGTTTTTCTTACCAGTTCATGGTGAGTATAATCATGTAATGCGTCATAGTGAAACTGCTGTACTATGTGGTGTTCCTGAGCGTAATATCTATATTATGAATGATGGTGATACTATCGAAGTAGCTCCAAAATATATGAGAAAAGTAAAATCAGTCCGTACTGGTAAAACTTACATTGATAATCAAAATAATCATAAAATTGATGACGATATAGTTATAGATAGACAAAAACTTGCATCTGATGGTATCGTTATGATAGTTGCTCAAGTTGATGGTCAGCATTCTAAAATGCTTTCAAAACCACTTGTAACAACTTTTGGTCTTGTTGCTGATAAACAAGATAAATACTTTGCTAAAGAGATAGAGGATGTACTAGAACATTTCTTAATCAACATCAAAGAGGGACTAATTGATAATCAAAGAGCGTTAGAAAATGACTTACGCCAAGTAGTTCGTAAACATATCTACCGTAAAATGAAAAAATATCCACTCATTGTACCTCACGTTTTTGTACAATAAGCTCTACATGTAGACGAGAATCATTTCTCGTCAAACACTATAAAAAATATTAAAGGCATAAACTTGTCACAAAATAAAGATTTAGAATTTGAAAATGCTGTAAAAGTTATGATAGCTCATGTTGGTGAAGACCCATCTCGTGAAGGTTTAGAAAAAACTCCACAAAGAGTTAGAAAAGCCTATGAATTTATGTATGGCGGCTACAAAGAAGATCCAAAAGCCATCTTAGAATCAGCACTTTTTACATCTTCAAATGATGAGATGGTTTTACTAAAAGATATTGAATTTTATTCAACTTGTGAACATCATCTTCTTCCTATTATTGGTCGTGTACATGTAGCGTATATCCCTGATGGAAAAGTGGTTGGACTTTCTAAAATTCCTCGTGTTGTAAATGTTTTCGCACGTCGTATGCAGATTCAAGAAGAACTTACAGAACAGATTGCTGATGCGATTATGCAAAGTATTGAGCCTAAGGGTGTAGCAGTTGTTGTGCAAGCTCGTCATATGTGTATGGAGATGCGTGGGGTCGAGAAGATTAACTCTACTACAACTTCATCAGCCCTTCGTGGTTTATTTAAAAAAGATGAAAAAACAAGAAGTGAATTTTTTTCCCTTATAAATTCACCAACAGGAACACGCTACTAACAATATGCCATTTTCTTCACTAAAAAGTAAAATATCATCTAAAAATCATTCAGTATCATTTGGTCAAGTTATAAAGATAAATGCTACTATCATTACAGCCAATGGTTTAAAAGTAAGCATATCTGATATGGTTAAAATCGTATCTAATGAAAATGCTCAAGAAACTATGGGGATGGTTACAGAGATTGATGGAAGTACTTTTTTTATAACACCTTTTTCTTTTGTTGAGGGTTTTTGTTCTGGAGATAAAGTCTTTTTAGATTCAACAGGTTTGAATATTCCTGTTGGTGAAGGTTTGCTTGGTCGTGTTGTTGATCCATTTATGCGTCCTATCGATGGGAAAGGAAGTATAAGTAGTTCAAAATTATCACCAATCATCAAAGCCCCTATTGCTGCTATGAAGCGTGGAATGATTGATGAGGTTTTCTCTGTTGGAGTGAAAACTATTGATGGACTTCTTACATGTGGAAAAGGTCAAAAGCTTGGTATTTTTGCTGGAAGTGGAGTAGGTAAGTCTACTCTTATGGGGATGATTGTTCGTGGGGCTGATGCACCCATAAAAGTTGTAGCACTTATTGGTGAGCGTGGTCGTGAAGTCCCAGAGTTTATAGAAAAAAATCTTGGTGGAGATTTAACAAACACTGTAATCATTGTAGCAACTTCAGATGATAGCCCACTTATGCGTAAGTATGGTGCCTTTGCAGCTATGAGTGTTGCTGAGCACTTTAAAGATAAAGGGCTTGATGTTCTTTTTATTATGGACTCAGTTACTCGTTTTGCTATGGCTCAGCGTGAGATTGGTCTAGCACTTGGTGAGCCACCAACTTCTAAAGGTTATCCACCATCATCTTTAACACTTTTACCACAACTAATGGAACGCGCCGGAAAAGAGGAGGGCAAAGGAAGTATTACAGCCTTTTTTACGGTACTCATAGAGGGTGATGATATGAGTGATCCTATTGCTGATCAATCTCGTTCTATTTTAGATGGACATATAGTGCTTTCTCGTGAACTTACAGACTTTGGTATCTATCCACCTATCCATATCTTAAACTCTGCTTCTAGGGTTATGAATGACATTATAACACCAGAACATTTTCAAGCAGTTATGAAATTCCGTAGGCTTTATACACTTTTAAAAGAAAATGAGATGCTTATTAGGATTGGTGCTTATACAAAAGGTACTGATCCTGAACTTGATGAAGCAATAGATTCTAAAGATAAGATGGATAAATTTATGATTCAAGGTTCAACTTATCAAAGTGATTTTGATGAAAGTATATCTTCACTTTTAAATATTACTGGAGTTTCTACTTCATAATAATAGGTGATTCCAACCAACTATCTCGAGAGGGTCTTTTAGTTTGAGTATCTGTAATAGCAAGTGTTAAAGATGAGATACGTTCAAAATTCTTCATAATCTGATTTATCTCACTATCTAATCCAAAAATATCAATATATGTATATATAATTGTCTCAGCACCACGAAAATTATTATTTTTTATGAGTATTTTTATTCTAACTTGAAAAGAAACTCTAATTAAATCACCTATTTTATCTCTTCTTGTTGAGAGGCGCATTAGTCCATCAAGTTCTTTTTTGATATCTTTTATATTTCCCTCAAGAGCAAACTGTTCACACTTTTTCATAAGCTTTGACCAATGTTTTTCTAAAAGTATGCCTAACTCGGTTGATTTAAGTGCTTTATGTGAATCAATAATCTCATAACAAGCTTTAAAATGATTTTCTTTATACGCTTTTCTTAAAATTAGAGCATTTTTACATGTAAGATTTAGCTCATCTAATTGGTCTTGAATATTTGTAACTCCATTTAGTGAAAAAAGAAGTTTCTTTGCTATTATAATCTCACCAGTTTTTATACTATAACGGATATTCTTTAACTTCTCTTGAATCTCTTCATTTAAAGTTATGTAGTTAGGGATTTGTGAAAACAGTTTATTCTTTTTTATAAGCTTATTTATCTGAGGATAGTCTTTTTTATTTACAGCTTGTAAAAATTTTATAAACTCTTCATTTTGCGTAAGTATTAGCTGAATTATAGGTTTTTTGGACATAACAGTCGCATACTCAAAAAGCAAGGCTTTAGCACCCTCCATATTTCCCATAATCACTTGTCTTTGTGCATTAGCAAAAGCTAGTTTAAAAACTTGTTCCATCTGTTTATATTGGACTGTTTTTTTAAGTGCTTCAAATCTAGAACACATCGCATAGGCAAGGGCATATTTTTTTTCTAAAAATAATGTATGAAAACGTTTAAAATTGTCGAAGGCAATAAATAGATCTTTAATTTGTTGATACTTAGATGGTATATCTTTATATCTGTCTAACATGCTTTTTGCTAAAGATTTATTTTGATTTATTAGAGCTTGAGTTGCCTCTTCAAACACAAAGTTAAATTTTTCTTCAAGCATTTTATGCTCATTAGAATTTCGTAGCATTGGTTCATATTGAATAAGAGCATAGGCTTCTTCAATATCATTATGCATTATAAGTGATTTCAGTCTTTCTACATTTGGAAGGTCAATATATTTAATTTTTTTATTATCAAGTGCTACCATAATGGACTCATTGTTAAGCATTGCAATAGCATTAATATTTGCAGTAAATTTAGCATAATTACTATGAATAATTTTATAATTTTTAATATCTATGATAGATATAATATTGCTAGTTCCAGATATCATTATATAGTCTGGATTTGGCATAACTATTATATGCTTTATGGCTGAGAGTGGTGTGTTGATTGTTTTGTACTCTTTGATATTTTCTAGTGAATTTATATCTACTGAACCGTCATCATTCCCACTAATAAGAGTATTCTCATCTAAAAAGCATAAAGTATTTACGCGTGTTCGATGATGCGTGATTATATTTTTGTTTGCATGTGTATGAATATCTATAAGAAAAATAGCACCGCCATATCCAGAACAGGCTAAAGTATTTTTGTAAAATGCAAAGGCGCTAACGAAGTTTTCATTTTCTTTGAACTTTAGATAAATACTATCTCTATCATGCGGAAAAGAACATAATCTTGATAGAAGAGAATTTTTGTCATATTTATATTGTAATACTCGACCATTTTTTGTACCAGCAATTAGATAAGTTGATGTTAAATCGAAACTGAGTATTGTTATATCTTCATCTTCAACACTTATTGTTTGAAGTATATCTTTTGTTTGTATATCCATAACATATATAATTCTGTTATTCACAAAGGCAAATAATTCTGTATTTGGGGAAAAAGTTGTGGCATCTACAGTAGCGTTTAATTTTTTGTGACTTAAACTTTTTTTGATTTTACACTCTCGGTAATCCAAGAGTGCTATGCCATTTTGAAGTGTAGTAAATGCTAAAGTTTCATCATCTAATGCAACAAAATCAATTATCTTTGATCTAGCATTTATACATTCATAAATTTTAGGCATTTGTATTACATATCTCTTGCTTCAACTTCTTCGATAGCTTTCATAAGGTGTTTACCCATTTGGCGATCAAATTCATCCCAATCATGGTACTCTGGTAATGCAGCAGCAACATCTGGTTTAACCTCATAACTTTCTTGATCGTTTTCATAAGCAATTTTTGCAAATTTTAAAACAGTTTTGAAATAGTGTAAGAAAGGATCAATACTCTCATGCATCTTACCTGAATGTCCGTGACCTGGTACATATAAAGCATATGCTCTATAACCATCTTTATATGCTTCAATATGCTCAAGTAGCTCTATGTTTCCATATACACTAGAGCTAGCATCCATACCACCTAAACGACTTTTCATAAGGTTGTCACCTAACCAAAGTGTATTAGATTCAACATGCTCTATTAGGATATCTGTATCAGTATGTGCTCGTTTTGGATGAAAGATTTTAAAAGTTTGACCATCTATTTTAAGTATATCTGTACCGTTAATAGTTTTAGTTGGGAAAGGAAAAGGACCATCAGTACCTTTAAGATTTTTAGAAAGACCTTGAAGAATATTGTACCATTTTTTAGCTTCTCCAGCTCTAGAAACTTTAATCATCTCAGGGTGAGCGTAACTTACAAGATTTGGGAAAGCTTCTTTAAATGCTTTTCCAGCAAACCAGTGATCACCATGTTTATGAGTATTTAAAATAGCAATAACAGGTTTATTTGTAACTTTTTTGTACTCAGCAAGAATTTTTTTACCAACATTATAGTTTCCACCTGGATCAATCATAATAGTTCCAGTTTTCCCCTCTACAAATGATGGGTTATTCATAAACCCTTCATTTTCAACACTTGGATTCATTGGTGGACCATGCATAATCCAAACACCGTTATCCATTTTTTCAAATTTGAATTCACCTAGTTTACCTAGTGAAAAAGCATTTAGTGATAACGTAAATGTAATCATTACTGCTAGTAAAAGAGCGATTTTTTTCATTGTTTCTCCTGATTTGTTTTTTATGAGGGAATATTATACATTTGTAATCTTAGAATACAGATAAAATTAAACTTAATAGACCTTATTTATAATTAATTGCGCAGATATTTTGTTGTTAAATTCATTTTTGGTTACGCGATAGCTACATGTAATAGTTTTATCTTCTGGCATCTTATAAACTTTTTTAAATAAAATTAATTCGATAGGTTTTCTTTCATGTGCAAATTGTCTAACAGTTATTTTTGAGTGATTTTTTTCTTTTCCAAAAAGTTTAATCTCTAAAATTTGGGCTTTATTTATTAAAAAAAGAGGTCGATTATTTGCTTCACCATAAGGCTCAAAATTGTCTAATAAATTTAGCAGTTCATGGTCAATCTCATTAGATGGCATGATTCCTGTAACCTCTTCAATAGGTATAAAATCATCACGGTTTAGTTTGTTTGCAGATTTATTTATTGCAAGTTTAAAAACCTCTATATCCTCTACATGTAGACCAAGACCAGCTGCCATTTTATGACCACCAAACTTGCTAAGATAAGATTCATTCTCTTTTATCAAATCATAAATATTTACATTTCCAATACTTCTTGCACTACCTTTTGCAACACCATTTTCAGATGAAAGAACTATGGCAGGTCGCTCAAAGTTATCAACAAGTCTCGCTGCAACAATTCCCACAACACCCTCGTGCCAACCTTCGCCATGAACAACTATAACATCATCTTCTTTACTCCCTTGAAGTAGTGCTTTTTTTGTTGTTTGTGCCTCTGTATCTTTTCTAAGTTCATTTAGTTTATCTAGTTTGTCAAAAAATTTATATGCTGTGTGGGTGTCTTTTGCTGTAAAAAACTCTAAGGCAATACTCGCATCTTCTAGTCTTCCCGCTGCATTTATGCGTGGAGCTATCTGAAAAGCAATATCTTCAGAGCTAACAACTGTTTTGTTTAAAAAATCTCTGATGATTATAGAAGATGGTCTTTGTGAAGTCATAAGGAGTTTTAAACCCTCTTTTACAAGTGTACGATTTATATCAATAAGTGGCATAATATCTGCAATAATTGCGATACACAAAATATCTAAAAACTGTTTCATCTCTACATGTAGAGCTAACTCTTTTTTTACAAGTGCTAAAAGTAACCAAGCTACTTGTGCTCCACAAATCTCTGTAAACGGATAGCTACATGTAGGGAGTTTTGGATCAACAATTGCGTAAGCCTCTGGTAATATTTCTGATGGAGTATGATGATCTGTTATGATAAGTTCAATCCCACGCTCAGAACAAATCTTAGCTGCTTCTATGGCAGATATTCCATTATCAACAGTTATAAGCAAATCAGCATCTATTCGCTCTAATACACTTGGACTTACGCCATAACCATCATTAAACCTATTTGGGATAATTGCTTCAAGAGGATAAGGAATCTGTCTAAAAAAATCAACCATTATTGCAGTAGAAGTTACTCCATCAACATCATAATCACCAACTAAAGTGATTTTTTTATTTTCACGTATTGCTTGTGCTATTTTTTTAGCAGCTTTTGTTGCATCTTGAAGCAGAGCAGGGTTCGGAATTTGTGAAAGTTTTTTGTCTTCTTGTGAAAAGCGTGAAGAAAGTAGCTCATAAAGAGCTGACTTATCTAAGATTTTTGTACTATTCAGCACTCAAACTTGCTTTAACAAAAGCTAATATAGAAGGGTTTGGAGTTTGAAGTCTTGAAGTAAATTCTGGATGAAATTGAACACCTAAGAACCAAGGATGACCTTCAATCTCTACTGTTTCAATCAAGCCGTTAGATTCACCAGTAACAATCATACCCGCTTTTTCTAACTGCTCACGGTAAGCAGGATTTGCTTCATAACGATGACGATGACGCTCATATATAGTTTTTTCACCATTGTAAGCTTCTCGTAGTATAGAACCCTCTTTTGTGTCACATGGGTATTCTCCTAGTCTAAGAGTCCCTCCCATTGGGCTTTGGTGAGTTCTAAGTTGCATCCCACCTGATTGGTCAAGGAAATTATCAATTAGGTAAACCATAGGATTTTTAGTATTTTCATCAAACTCTATTGAGTTTGCATCTTCAAGACCAAGTACATTTCTAGCATACTCAACTAAAGTAAGTTGCATTCCTAGGCAGATTCCAAGATATGGAACTTTGTTTTCTCTAGCGTATTGGATAGCTTGTATCTTACCCTCAACACCACGAGAACCAAAACCACCAGCAACTAAAACAGAATCACAATCAGCTAAAAGTGCCTCTGCTCCTTTTTCTTCAATCTCTTCAGAATCTACCCAGTTTATCTCTACTCTTGCATCAAGATGAGCCCCACAGTGTATAAGCGATTCTGTTAGAGATTTGTAAGCTTCTTTAAGTTCAAGATATTTACCAACAAAACCAACTACTGTTTTATCTTTTGGTTGTACGATTTTTTTAACTAAATTATCCCAATCATCCATATCTGGATTTAAGTCGCCAAGCTCTAACTCTTTTGCGATAGGTTTTAGTATGTTTTGTCTTAAAAATGTAACAGGAATATCATAAATAGTAGCAGCGTCAAGTGCCTCTATAACACTGTCAGTTGAAACATCACAACTCATTGCTAGTTTTTTCTTAAAAGTTTTTAGAAGTGGGTTTTCGCTTCTAGCAATAATCATCTGAGGAGTAATCCCAATACGGCGAAGCTCTTGCACAGAGTGTTGAGTTGGTTTAGACTTCATCTCTCCAGCTGCTTTGATGTAAGGGATAAGTGTTACATGGATGAAAAATGTTCCCTCTACCTCATCATCATGTTTCATTTGACGAATAGCTTCCATAAAAGGAAGACCTTCGATGTCACCAACTGTTCCACCAAGCTCAACTATGAGGATATCATGACCCTTTCCAGCTTTTTTTATGCGACTAACAATCTCACCAACGATATGAGGAACAACCTGAATTGTTTGACCTAAATAACCACCAGCACGCTCACGCTCAATAACACTTGAGTAAACTTGACCAGTGGTAAAGTTAGAAGATTTTAAATAAGAAGAATCAAGGAATCTTTCGTAGTTTCCAACATCAAGATCAGTTTCTGCACCATCTTTTGTAACAAAAACTTCACCATGTTCTAGTGGGCTCATTGTCCCAGGGTCTACATTTATATATGGGTCAATTTTTAGCATACCTATATTTAAGCCAGAGTGTTTTAAAAGAGTACCAACAGAAGCTGCTGTAATACCCTTACCTAAAGAGCTTAAAACGCCACCAGTTACAAAAATAAATTTAGTCATGTAAAATCTCCATAATTTCTTAATTATAGACGCGATTATAGTCTAATCTTACTTTGAAAGCTTTTAAATGTCTAGTGGCTTTCTCTTTTTAACTTTTGGATATAATAGTATAAAATTTTATAATTTATAAGAGAGTTTAATGGATTCTATACTTTTATATATTGTTATAGCACTTGGTGTTTCAACTGTTTTAAACCTATTTTTAAAGCGTATTGGAGTCTCTTCTATAATTGGATATATCATCACAGGTACTGTTTTAGTTTATGCCTTTGATTTAAGAGACTTGCATGGCTC
>Ga0256842_1002036_pt1 | contig 15159 bp, 11 predicted proteins | sample 4559240metaG_FD_185973 | JGI IMG/M metagenome (GOLD analysis project Ga0256842, IMG submission 185973) | Hydrothermal vent microbial communities from Guaymas Basin, Mexico - 4559-240 | ecosystem: Environmental > Aquatic > Marine > Hydrothermal vents | place: Mexico: Guaymas Basin | collected...
GTCTTTTTGTAATAGCAGCTGTCAAAGTGGTTTTTCCGTGGTCTACATGACCTATTGTGCCAATATTGATATGTGGTTTTGAACGAACATATTTTTCTTTTGCCATAAAAGCCTCCTTAAGTATCTTTCTTTATAATTTTTTCAGATATAGATTTCGGCACCTCTTCGTAATGGGAAAATTGCATAGTGTATGTACCTCTACCCTGCGTTACTGATCTTAATACCGTTGCATACCCAAACATCTCTCCCAAAGGAATATCGGCCTTTATTATTTTAAGTTTGCCCTTTTCTCTCATATTTTTAATTTTTCCGCGCCTTGAATTGATGTCACCCATAACATCTCCGAGGTACTGCTCGGGTACATTAACTTCAACCTCCATAACCGGTTCCAGCAAGTAGGGAGCTGCTCTTTTTGCACCATCCTTTAGTGCCATAGAACCAGCTATTTTAAAAGCCATTTCAGATGAATCAACATCATGATATGAACCGTCAAATAGCGTAACCTTTACATCAACCATAGGATATCCGCCGACAACCCCTGTTTCCATCGCTTCTTTAACACCCTTTTCAACCGCCGGTATAAATTCTCTCGGAACCACACCACCTACAATTGAATTAACAAATTCAAATCCTTTACCTCTTTCCAACGGCTCTATGGTTATCCATACATGACCATACTGACCATGACCACCGGTTTGTCTTATAAACTTGCTTTCCTGTTTTACGCTCTTTTTGACTGTCTCTTTGTAAGCAACTTGAGGTTTTCCAACATTGACACCGACATTGAATTCTCTTCTTAATCTATCGACTATTATATCAAGGTGCAACTCACCCATTCCGGAAATAATTGTTTGATTGGTTTCCTCATCGAATCTAACTTTAAATGTAGGATCTTCTTCTGCAAGTTTTTGAAGTCCCGCAGACAATTTATCCCTATCAGCTTTGGTCTTAGGCTCAACTGCAATTGATATAACAGGATCGGGAAATTCTATATTCTCAAGTAAGACCGGTTTATTCTCATCACACAAGGTATCACCTGTGCCCGTATATTTAAGTCCTATTACAGCTGCAATATCACCTGCATATACACTATCAACCTCTTCTCGTTTATTTGAGTGCATTCTCAAAAGTCTGCCTATCCTTTCTGTTTTACCTTTGGTTGAATTGTATGCATAAGAACCGGATTTTAAGACCCCGGAATAAACCCTTATATATGTCAACTTGCCAACATAAGGATCGCTCATTACTTTGAAAGCAAGCAGAGCCAAGGGCTCCTTATCGTCAGCTTTTCTTATAACGGTTTCTTTTGTTTTAGCATCAACACATTCAATAGGCGGAACATCAAGAGGTGAGGGTAAAAAATCAACAACAGCGTCCAGCAGAGGCTGAACACCTTTATTTTTAAAAGCCGTTCCGCACAGAACAGGCGTTATTTTATTATCAATGGTCGCCTTTCTCACTGCTTTCTTAATTTCATCTTCTGAAATCTCATCTGAGCCATCTAAATATTTTTCCATAATTTCATCGTCAAAATCAGCTATGGACTCAATGAGCATAGCTCGATACTCTGCAGCCTTGTCAACCAATTCTTCCGGTATATCTTTTTCGGAAAAAGTTGCACCCAAAACATCCGAATCCCAAATTATTGCCTTCATCTTTATTAGGTCAACTACTCCGACAAAATTATTCTCAGCGCCTATGGGGATTTGAAGAGGAACATTTTTGGTGTTGAGTTTATCCTTCATCTCGTCCAATACACTATAAAAATCTGCACCAACTCTATCCATTTTATTAATGAAAGCTATACGAGGAACATGATATTTATCACCCTGTCTCCATACAGTCTCGCTTTGGGGCTCTACACCGCCCACAGCACAAAACACGCCTACTGCTCCGTCCAAAACCCTCAAAGACCTTTCAACTTCAACGGTAAAATCAACATGCCCGGGAGTATCAATAATGTTAATCATATTCTTATTCCAAAAACATGTGGTGGAAGCCGAAGTAATTGTTATACCTCTTTCTTTCTCCTGTTCCATCCAATCCATTATAGCCGTACCGTCATGCACTTCACCTATTTTGTGCGATACACCGGTATAATATAAAATTCTTTCCGTTGTAGTTGTTTTTCCTGCATCTATATGAGCTATAATTCCTATATTTCTTATCTTATCAAGACTGTACTTACGCGACACACTTCACCTCTTTTACCATCTATAATGAGCAAAGGCTCTGTTTGCCTCAGCCATTTTATGCGTCTCTTCTCTTTTCTTTACAGACGCTCCTCTATTATTGGCTGCATCCATTATTTCTCCTGCTAATTTCTCGGACATCTTTCTTTCACTTCTTGACCTTGAATAATTAACAAGCCATCTTATGGCAAGACTTCTTTGCCTCTCGGCTCTTACTTCAATGGGTACTTGATATGTAGCACCACCAACCCTTCTCGGTACGACCTCTATTTTAGGAGTTATATTCTCCATTGCCTGCAATAAAACTTCCATAGGTTCTTGGGATGTTTTCTCTTTAATTATATCCATAGCCTGATAGAATATCTTACCTGCAAGAGACTTTTTACCGTCCCACATCACCTTGTTTATTATCCTGGTAACAAGGACACTACTATATACGAGATCTTTAGATACTACTCTTTTCTCGGCTCTTCTTCTCCTCATTTCTCCATTTTCTCCTTAATCTTTTTTGGGTCTCTTTGCTCCATATTTAGATCTGCCCTTTCTTCTATCATCAACACCACTCACATCAAGTGCACCTCTCACTATATGATACCTAACACCGGGTAAATCCTTTACCCTTCCTCCTCTTACAAGAACAATGGAATGCTCCTGAAGATTATGTCCTTCTCCGGGTATATAAGCAGTCACTTCATATCCGCTTGTCAACTTAACTCTTGCCACTTTTCTTAAAGCTGAGTTAGGCTTTTTAGGTGTAGTTGTATATACCCTTGTACATACACCCCTTCTTTGAGGGCAACTCTGTAAAGCCAATGTCTTTTTTCTAATTTCAACCTTTTGTCTACTTTTTCTTACTAGTTGATTAATCGTAGGCACTTCTTACCTCCTTAAAATTTGAACTTGGGTAAATTAACAATAAAAGCTTCATTTGTCAAGTAAATTTGGCACAAGCGTTATATCATCAAATTTCTTCTGACCTGTTCCAACAGGTATAATCCTACCCACTATTACATTTTCTTTCAATCCCCTTAATAAATCTATGTTACCGGAAATGGACGATTCCGTGAGCACTCTCGTCGTTTCTTGAAATGATGCTGCAGATATAAAACTGTCTGTATTTAAAGAAGCCTTTGTTATTCCAAGCAATACAATCCTTCCAAGTGCAGGAGATTTGCCTCTTCTTACCAAGTATTCATTTTTCCTCGTAAACATAAACCTGTTGATAACTTCTCCTTCTATAAAATCACTATCTCCGGCATCTTCTATGAAAACCTTTGACAGCATCTGCCTAACAACGACCTCCACATGTTTATCATTTAAGGCAACACCCTGCAGTTTATAAACCTGTTGTATTTCACTGACAAGAATCTTCTGAAGTTCTCTTTCTCCAAGAATGGACAGTATATCATGGGGATTTATTGAGCCGTCTGTCAGAGACTCTCCTGCATCCACCCTATCTCCGGGATAAACAAGTATCCTCTTGTTTCTTGGAATCAGATATTCTTTCTTCACTTCGCCCTTGCCTATTATTGATGAAACTATAATCTTCCTTTTCCCCTTTGACTCTTTTCCATAAGAAACTATGCCGCTAATCTCACTAACAACAGCCATATTTTTTGGTTTTTTAGCTTCAAAAAGCTCACTTACACGAGGCAAACCACCCGTAATATCCGTTGTTTTGTCAAGCTCCTTAGGTATTTTTCCTATAACATCACCCGCCTTAACGGTATCACCGTCTTCTTTCTGTAAAATAACCTTCGGCGGCAAATAGTATAAAGCATCCCCTTCAACATTTTGAAACTGTTTTATTTTGCCGTTTTCATCAACAATTTCTATTCTCGGTTTCATAGAGATGTTTTTGCTTTCCATAACAACGAAGCTCTTTCTTGATGTGATTCTATCAATTTCCTCTCTCAGCGTAACATTCTGCACCAAATCTCTATACCTTATGTACCCGTCGATACCAGCCAAAAGATAATCTGTATAAGCATCCCATTCAGCTATTGTCACACTGCTTATGTACATATTTGAATCACTTTCAAAAATTCTCTTTTTTAGTTCGTCTTCAAATCCGGCTATAATATCTCCACCATTCACACTTTGTCCGTTTTTAACATAAATAAAAGAATCTTTGGGAATATAGTATCTTACATTTTCTCCGTTTTCTTTTTCAATAACAATATGAGTACCGTATTTATCTATTAATCCATCCTTAAAATCGTCTACAGGTTCAAATTTATCGCCTTTTAAAGTAATTAATTTTATCTTCCCCGCATCCTCAGCTTTTACAAATCTCTTTATTGTTTCACCGTCTTTAAGGTGGATTTTTGAAGCATAAGGTATCTTCTTGGGAACATCATAAACTTCAAGTACTCTTTCAACGAGAAGATCGTATTCATTGACTTCGTCCTTATCCTTGACGCTTAAATAATATTTACCGATAGCGTCGGCTCCTCCGGATATAATGTCGTCTTCTCTTACAAAATTAACCTTTTTGATTTTATAGACTTCATTTTCATGAACTTTTATATAGTAGTATGTTTTATCTTCATCAATAGAAACTATTCCTTTGGATTTTGACACTATCTGCGGCTCTGTAATTAATACGGCAGCATCACGCCTCGATAAAACCACATTATCATTATCCGAGTTTAAAGAGGTATGAAGATTGAAATATCTTACTATTCCGGCTCTTTTAGTTTCTGCAGACATTTTTTCACTTAATCTTGATGCAGTGCCTCCAACATGGAATGTTCTCAATGTAAGCTGCGTTCCGGGTTCTCCTATAGATTGAGCGGCAACAATACCTACCGATTCACCTTTCTCAACTCTTCCCCCCCTCGCTAAATTCCTTCCGTAGCACTTAGAACAGACACCTCTTTCAGCTTTACATGTTAATACGGAATATATTCTTACCTTTTTAATACCGGCTTCAGTAATTTGAGCTACTTTAGCTTCATTGATTTCTTCACCGTCTTTAACTATAATTTCTTCTGTAAACGGATTGATTACATCCTCAGCGGCTGTCCTTCCCAAAATCCTATCTTCCAAAGACTCTATCTCTTCTCCGTTAACCATCAAAGCCGTTACATCAACCCCTTCCGTTGTTCCGCAATCATCCATAGTTATAATAACATCCTGAGATACATCTATAAGTTTTCTTGTCAAATAACCTGCATTAGCCGTTTTTAAAGCGGTATCTGCAAGTCCTTTTCTTGCTCCGTGTGTAGATGTAAAATATTCAAGAACGGTCAAACCCTCTTTAAAGTTTGATTTAATAGGAGTTTCTATAATATCACCGGAAGGCTTTGCCATCAAACCCCTCATACCTGCAAGTTGTCTCATTTGCTGGGCGGAACCCCTCGCACCTGAATCAGCCATCATATAAATGGGATTAAAACTCTCTCCATAATCTCCTCCAAGCTGTTTCATCATTGCAGATGCTATCCTATCCGTAGCTGAACTCCAAATATCTATAGATTTGTTGTACCTTTCAGAATCTGTCAACAAACCTTCTCTGTATTGATTTTGTATCTCCCTGACATCACTTTCGGCTTTTGAGACTATTTCCTTCTTCTCATCAGGAATTATCATATCCTCAACAGATATGGAAATTCCCGTTTTGGTAGAGGTTTCATACCCTAAGGCTTTAACATTATCCAAAAATCTAACAATGGTGGGCAAATCATACTGTCTGTACAACGATGTTATAAACTTGTTCATCTCTTTTTTTGTAAACAGCTTATTAACCTTTTTAAAAGATAAATCCTTAGGAACAATCTCGTAAAACAAAACCCTTCCAACCGTCGTATTCACCATCTCATCATCTATTTTTACTTTTATCTTAGCATTTAAAGCACATATCCCTATATCATAAGCACGGTGAACCTCATCTAAGGACGAGAATATCAACCCCTCGCCCTTTTGACCGTCACGAGATTTTGTCATATAATATATACCAAGAATCATATCCTGACTCGGCAGAGCAATAGGGTTTCCGTGGGCAGGTGATATAATATTTTCAGTTGAGAGCATAATCACTTCAGATTCAAGCCTGGCTTCAACGCTCAAAGGAAGATGAATTGCCATCTGATCTCCATCAAAATCAGCGTTAAAAGCGGAACAGACCAAAGGGTGAAGTCTTATAGCCTTTTCATCTGTTAGAACGGGGTGAAAGGCTTGTATGGAAAGTCTATGTAGAGTAGGCGCTCTATTTAAAAGAACCGGATGGTCTTTTGCAACCTCCTCTAAAATTTTCCATATTTCAGGGTCTCTTTTCTCAACCATTTTCTTTGCCGATTTAACGGTTGTTGCATGCCCTTCTTCTATCAGCTTGTTGTATATAAACGGCTTAAATAATTCAAGTGCCATAATTTTAGGAAGTCCGCACTGGTCCATTCTTAATTCAGGTCCTGCAACAATAACGGAACGACCTGAATAATCGACCCTTTTTCCAAGAAGATTTCTTCTAAATCTTCCTTCTTTACCTTTTATTGATTCACTTAACGATTTTAAAGGTCTATTATTCGACGATCTTACAACCTGCTTTCTTCTTCCGTTGTCTATCAAAGCATCGACGGCTTCCTGGAGCATTCTCTTCTCATTTCTTATAATTATTGAAGGGGCTCCAAGCTCCATAAGCCTTTTAAGCCTATTATTCCTGTTTATCACTCTCCTGTAAAGATCATTTAAATCACTTGAAGCAAACCTTCCTCCGTCAAGAGATACAAGAGGCCTTAAATCCGGGGGTAACACGGGCAAAACTTCCATTATCATCCATTCAGGTTTATTGCCGCTTCTTCTGAATTCTTCAGCCAGCTTCATTCGTTTAATAATTTTTTTCTTCTTGGCTTCAGATTTAGTGGCTTCGAGTTCATCTTTCAGTTCAAGTATCAATACATCAAGGTCAATCTTTTTAAGCAGTTTTTGTATGGCAGATGCCCCCATCTCAGCTATAAACCTTACACCGTACTCTTCCGTATATGCCCTATAAGCAGAATCCAAAAGAACACTTTTAACAGGAATATCTTCAACTTCGCTCTCTATTACAACATACGCCTCATAATATATAACTCTTTCCAAATCCTTGAGTTTCATTTCAAGTAAATCAGCCATAATGCTTGGCACAGAGCGAAGATACCATATATGACTTACGGGAGTTGCAAGTTCTATATGCCCCATCCTTTCTCGCCTTACCTTTGATTCGGTCACTTCAACGCCACATTTTTCACACACTATACCTTTATACTTAATTCTCTTATACTTTCCGCATAAACATTCATAGTCTTTGATGGGTCCAAATATTTTTGCACAAAACAGACCGTCCCTCTCGGGCTTAAATGTTCTGTAATTTATAGTTTCAGCCTTTTTGACTTCTCCATAGCTCCATTGTCTTATTTTCTCAGGAGATGCCAATTTAATTCTTATAGCATCAAAATCTTTTGCGGATTTAGGTTTGCTTTTTAATACAGTAAACATATATTCCCCCTATTTCCTTCTTACATCTTTTAGAAGTTCAATATCTAAACCCAAAGCCTGCATCTCTTTAACAAGAACATTGAAGGATTCAGGCACCCCTCCCAAAGGAATAGGCTTACCTTTTACTATGGATTCGTAAGTCTTATTTCTTCCGCTTATATCATCGGATTTTATTGTCAACATTTCCTGTAGGGTATAACTTGCACCGTAGCCCTCCATTGCCCATACTTCCATTTCGCCGAACCTTTGTCCTCCAAATTGTGCTTTACCGCCAAGAGGCTGCTGTGTCACGAGGGAATAAGGTCCTACACTTCTTGCATGAACTTTTTCATCAACAAGATGATGCAACTTTAAAACATACATAACCCCAACAGTTACAGGCTCAATAAATTTTTCACCACTCACGCCATCGTAAAGCGTACTTTTAAGTTTTTTAAATCCCGCCAGCCCCTGAAGATATTTCAAATCCATCTCTTTTGCACCTTCAAATGCGGGGTTTGCAAAATGAACACCGTTAATCCACTCTTTTGCATATCTTTCAATCTCTTCATCATTAAAAGAATTTATTAATTCATCCGACTCTTTGTCGTTAAATATCTGTTTTAAAAAATCTCTCAATGCATCTTTTCTACCGCTTTTTAAAAGTAAATCTATTTTTTTACCCAAGCCCTTAGAAAGCCATCCAAGGTGTGTCTCCATTATCTGACCTATATTCATTCTTGACGGGACTCCAAGGGGATTTAAAACTATATCAACAGGTGTACCGTCTTCTAAAAACGGCAAATCTTGAGCAGGCAGTATCTTTGAAACAACACCCTTATTTCCATGCCTACCACTCATTTTATCGCCCACGGAAAGTTTTCTTTTTGTCGCTATATAAACCTTAATAGCCATTAGAACGCCTGGAGGCACATCACTCTCTCTGTCAATATTCTTAATTTTTTCATTATGATAATTTTTTATGGATTTTACCATCTCTTTGTATCGTGACTCTATTGCCTGAACATCATCTTTATCTAATATCTTTAAAAGATTCTTTTCATTTAATTTCTCAACGGTAGCCGCAGTCAATACCTCATTCTTCTTCAATTTTAAACCATCAAGGGTTATATCGGCATCAAGGGTTATTCCAATTGCCTTCTCTCTTAATTCTTTTAATTTTAACTCTTCCAAAAGAAAAAGTTTATCATGCATACTTTTATTCAGCTTCTCTATCTCCTGATTGATAATTTCCTGTTCCCTTGGATTTTTTTTGATACCCCGTCTTCTTGATATTTTTACATCTATAACTATTCCGTTTGTATCGGAAGGAACACGCAAGGAAGAATCTGAAACATTCGTCGCCTTTTCTCCAAAAATTGCCCTTAAAAGCTTTTCTTCCGGTGAATAGTGTGTTTCCGCCTTAGGCGTAACCTTACCCACCAATATATCTCCCGGACTAACATACGAACCGATTCTTACAATACCGTCCTTATCCAAATATTTAAGCGTTTCACTCGAAGCATTCGGTATATCGGAGGTTACTTCTTCATTGCCAAACTTTGTATCCCTTACATAGACATTAAATTCCTTAATGTGAATAGAGGTGTACATATCTTCTTCAACCACTCGTCTTGATATGGTTATACCATCTTCGTAGTTGTATCCTCTCCAAGGCATAAATGCAACAACAAGATTTTTACCCAAAGCAAGTTCGCCTTTATCCATAGTAGGACCATCCGCAATAACCTGACCGGCTTTTACAAAATCCCCAACCGATACTACAGGCACCTGAGAAAAACATGTGTCCTGATTTGATCTTGTAAATTTATGAAGCTCATAGGATATAAGCTCATAACCCTCTTTACCCTTATGCGATATATAAATTTTATCGTCTATTCTCTCTACTATTCCGTCTTTTTCTGCAACAATGGCGTACCTTGAATATTTTGCGGCAACAGACTCCATACCGGTTCCCACCAAAGGAGATTCGGATCTCATTAAAGGAACGGCCTGACGCTGCATATTTGAACCCATCAATGCTCTATTTGCATCATCATGCTCCAAAAAAGGAATAAGACCTGCTGCAACAGATATAATCTGGTTTGTAGTAACATCCATCAAGTCAACTTCATCTTTTTTAACAACTATAAATTCCCCGTTCTTTCTGCAGGAAACATAATCGTTTACAAAAGAATTATCGTCATTTAGGGGTGCTGAAGCCTGTGCTATAATATGGTCTTTTTCTTGTGATGCAGAAAAATAGCTAATATCATTGGAAACAATTCCGTTTTCAACTTTTCTATAAGGGGTTTCCAAAAAGCCAAACTCGTTAACCCTTGAATAAATGGCAAGTGAAGAAATAAGTCCTATATTAGGTCCTTCCGGCGTTTCAATAGGACATATTCTACCGTAATGAGTTGGGTGAACATCCCTAACTTCAAACCCTGCGCGCTCCCTTGTTAGTCCGCCTGCGCCCAAAGCCGACAATCTTCTTTTATGAGAAATTTCAGATAATATATTTGTCTGATCCAAAAATTGAGACAGCTGACCTGTTGAGAAAAAGTCTTTTATCGACACCGCAACCGGCTTAGTATTAATTATATCATAAGGGGTTACCGTATCTAAATCTTTCATTATCATTTTATCCTTTATTATTCTCTGCATCCTCAGCAGACCTTTTCTAACCTCTTTATAAAGTAATTCCCCGACAAGATTAACCTTTCTATTAGATAAACTATCTATATCATCAGGTGAGATTTCATCATTTTCCAAAAGTATGATTTGATTAATAATACCTATAAAATCATCCTTTGTCAGAACTCTAACATCTTTTGGTACGTCTATATTAAAGGTTTCATTAAGTCTGATTCTTCCCTCAGAAGAGATATCGTAACGATCCGGTGAAAAAAATATGTTGTCAAAAAACTTTTCGGCATCCTCTACGGATGTGTGTTCGCCCGGTCTCATTAGTGTGTGTATAAAGACCTTTGCAAGTTGCTGATTTTCAAGCTCTCCGGTAATAAGAAGCTTCTTTTTCCTTAAAACTTCTCTGCCCGCAAGCAATGTATTTATTATTAAGTAATCGTTATATTTTGAATAGGCAATATCAAATTCAATATTGTGTTTTTTTGCAGCACTTAAAGACTCGGCTTCAATTTTGCTTCCTACATTAAATAAAAGCATTTTCCCGTTTTCAGAATCTGCATCGTCAACTTCCACCAAGGATGCGGAATACTTATCATTTAGCTCTGTCTCTTTGATAGGAACATATTCAATAGAGTTCTCAAAAAGAACTTTAAGAGCCTTTCTTGTTATTTTCTTGCCTTCTTTAACGACAACTTCTCCATTATGCACAACATCTCTCGATACCCTAAAACCCAAAATATCATCCTTTACTTTTGCGAATAATGCGTTGTCTTTTATTTTTATATGTAAATTTTTATAAAACAGTTTTAGTATTTCACTTTCGTCAAAACCTAATGCTTCAAGCAGTATTGTGCTTGGAAACTTCTTTTTTCTATCTATTCTGGTATGGAGAATATCCTTAGCATCGGTTTCGAACTCTACCCAGCTTCCCCTTTCCGGTATAATTTGGCCATAATACTGACCTTTTCCGGAAATCTCCGATATCTTTTTAAATATAACACCGGGAGACCTGTGAACCTGGCCTACTATGACCCTTTCCACCCCGTTTATTATAAAACTTCCGGATTCGCTGATTAAAGGCACTTCACATACATATACTTCCTGTTCTTTAATATCCCTTACATTGAGTTTTTTAGAACTTTCCTCATCTATATCCCAAAGCGTAAGCCTAACCTTAACGGTTAAAGTTCCTGTATAGGATATGCCCTTGGATTTGCATTCATCGGAACTGAATTTAGGCTTTTTTATTTCCCAATCAACAAGTTCAAGTCTAAGTTTTCCATGTATATCATCTATGGGAAAAATGGATTTTAAAACATTATCCAGATTTTTTTCTATTTTACTATTTTTATCTACAAAAGTGTTAAAAGAATTTATGTTAAGTCTTAAAAGATCGGGTATGTCAATAATCGTCTTAGTTTTACCGAAAGTAGCTCTTAATCTATAGTCTAACTTAAGAGGTTTGGCCATTTATTCACCTCGTTTATATTTAATTGGTTTAAGAAAAAAAAAGGAAAGAGGCTTTTGCCAAACCCCTTTCCGTGCTTGATGTTCTCTGATAATCTACTTAATTTCTACTTCAGCGCCTGATTCTTCAATCTTAGCCTTTAAAGATTCAGCCTCTTCTTTGCTTATTTTTTCTTTTACAGGTGCAGGTGCGGAATCAACCAATGCCTTAGATTCCTTTAATCCAAGTCCTGTAACCTCTCTAATTGCTTTAATAACTTGGATTTTTTTGTCTCCAACACCTTTCAATATTACATCAAACTCTGTCTGCTCTGCAGGTGCGGCAGCCTCTGCTCCAGCAGCAGGTGCGGCAGCAACAGCAGCAGGTGCGGCAGCAGATACACCAAATTTGTCTTCCAATTCTTTTACAAATTCAGCAAGTTCAATAACAGTCATATTTTCGATAAAACTTACAACATCTTCTTTTGTGATATCAGCCATCTTTTCCTCCTAATTTTCTTCTTTCTTTTTTTCTTCAATAGCTTTTAAAGCATACAATACTTTTCTTAAATTTCCGGCAAGAACATTAACAAAACCACCGACAGGAGCATTCATCGTAGCAAGTAATTGAGCAAGCATAACCTCTTTCGAAGGTAATTTACTCAGCGATTCTATCTGTTCCCTAAAGATAATTTGACCACCCAAAGCGCCAAATTTAACTTCTAACTTCTTGTGCTCTTTCTCTTTGGCAATCAAAAGTTTGGCTAAGTCAGCAGGTTCATCAAAGCTCAAAGCAAAAGCATTCGGACCTTTTAGATATTCCTTCAGTGAACTCAATTCACCGTCTTCAACGGCTTTACTAACAACACTGTTTTTGATAACATTAAAAGTTCCGCCGGATTCCTTTATGCTGTTTCTTACATCTTCCATATCGGAAACATTTAATCCGGAATAGCTTACTGCAAAAACCGCGGTTGCACTGCCGAGCTGCTCTCTCAACTTCTTAGATAGCTCTAATTTTCGCTCTCTCTTCAATACACCCTCCTTTCTTTAAGACGGGTCAAAGACTTAGTCTATTGCAGGCACACATTAAAGCTTTAAAAAAGCTACCTGCAGTCTGCGACCTTTTATTTTTTATATCAATATTAGATTGATTGCACATTAATTTTAACACTTGGGGAATGGGTTGTTGATAGATAAAAGGATTTTATATATTTGCCTTTACTCGTTGCAGGTTTTGCCTTTATTATTGCACTGTGCAAAGCCAATATATTCTCCTTCAGCTTCTCATTTTCAAACGACTTTTTACCAACACCTGCATGAATATTAGCCGTTTTATCAACTCTGAATTCAATTTCTCCGGCCTTTGTTCTTCCTACGGCGCCCTTTATATCAAATGTTACGGTTCCTACCTTAGGATTGGGCATTAATCCCCTTGGTCCCAACACCTTACCCAACTTACCAACAACACCCATCATATCAGGGGTTGCTATAACTTTATCAAAATCCATCCAGCCCTCTTTGGTAATTTTCTCTGCCAAATCCTCTCCGCCAACAAAATCGGCACCTGCATCTTCCGCTTCTTTCATTTTTTCACCTTTTGCGAACACTAAAACTCTTACGGTTTTACCTGTACCGTTAGGCAAGGAAACAGAGCCTCTAACAAGCTGGTCTGAATGCTTAGGATTAACTCCAAGCCTCATATGAACCTCTACGGTTTCATCATATTTTGCATAGGCTATCTTCTTTAGAATTTCCACAGCTTCGTCAAGTTCATACTCTTTCAAATGATCATAAGCCTTTATAGCCTCTAAATACTTTTTACCTCTTTTCGCCATACTTAACACTCCTTCTGGCTCCCACATTAAGTGGTAACTAAAATATTATTCCTCTACGGTTACACCCATATTAACTGCCGTACCGGCTATAATTTTCATTGCTTGCGATATATCATTTGTATTCAAATCCGGCAATTTCGTCCTTGCTATCTCCTCGAGCTGTTCTTTTTTGATAGTAGCAACTTTTTGTCTTGCTGAATCACTTGAACCCTTCTCTAATCCCAAAGCTTTTTTTATCAAAGAACTCGCCGGCGGAGTTTTTGTTATAAAATCAAACGATCTGTCTTTGTATACTGTTATGATAACAGGTATAATATCATTTTTATCTCTCGTGGCATCGTTAAATTTTTTAACAAAATCCATAATATTAACACCGTGCTGACCCAATGCCGGCCCGACAGGAGGAGCCGGTGTAGCTTTACCCGCTTCTATTTGAAGTTTAATTTGTGCCATTATCTCTTTTGCCATTGATAGAACTCCTTTCTATTCTTCTACTTTTTCTACCTGATTGTAGTTAAGTTCAACCGGAGTAGATCTTCCAAAAATACTTATTAAAATTTTCAATCTTCCCTTATCTATGTCCATCTCTTCTATAGTGCCGACAAAATTAGCAAAAGGACCATCAAGAACCCTTACAGACTGACCTTCCTCAAATGTTACAGACAGTCTTGGAGATTCCTTCGAACTCTCTATTTTTGCAAAAATCTCTTTTACTTCGTTTTCGCTCAAGGGTGTGGGCTCGTTTTTATATCCTACAAAACCCGAAACAAACGACATTTTTCTGACGATATTATGCAACTTGTCGGTCATTTTGGCTTTTATAAAAACATAACTCGGATAGAGACACTTTCTAACTATTTCTTTCTTGTTGTTCTTCTTAAGTTCTATAACCTCTTCAAAGGGAACAAATATTTCTTCTATATACTCGCCAATACCCTCATCTTTGATTTTCTTCTCAAGCATATTTTTAACTTTTTCCTCATAGCCAACCTGTGTATGCATAACATACCATTTCAAATCACTCATTTATATAAATATCCTAAAATATAGATTTCAGACCTATAGAAAGAAAATAATCCAATATGCTCAGTACAGCCGCAACAAAAACAGAAAATGCCAAAACAGATACCGTAGCAGTAATTACCTCTTTTTTACCAGCCCAAACAACTTTTTTAAATTCTAACTTAACTTCTTCTAAAAAACTTACAACTTTTTTCATAATAATTTTTGGCAGGCCAGGGAGGACTCGAACCCCCAACATGCGGTTTTGGAGACCGCCGCTCTACCAATTGGAGCTACTGGCCTATTTTACCTCTTTATGTAAAGTATGTTTCCTGCAAAACGGACAATATTTTTTAACCTCAAGTTTTTCTTTATTCTGCTTTTTGTCCCTTGTGCTGGTATAATTTTTTCTTTTGCACTCACTGCAGGCAAGAGTAATCAGTTCACGCATTTTTTTCCCCTTCTACTCTATAATCTCTGTAATTACGCCAGCACCAACGGTTCTTCCGCCCTCTCTGACAGCAAATCTTGTTTCTTTCTCTATAGCTACAGGTGCTATAAGTTCTATTGTCATC
>Ga0256842_1002037_pt1 | contig 15158 bp, 14 predicted proteins | sample 4559240metaG_FD_185973 | JGI IMG/M metagenome (GOLD analysis project Ga0256842, IMG submission 185973) | Hydrothermal vent microbial communities from Guaymas Basin, Mexico - 4559-240 | ecosystem: Environmental > Aquatic > Marine > Hydrothermal vents | place: Mexico: Guaymas Basin | collected...
CTACATATAAAGTAAGTGTATCTTTTTGTAAAGATAAAAAGTTTTTAACTAAAGTTGTTTTACCCATCCTTCTTTTAGAGTAGATTAAAAGATTGTTATGATGTTTTTCTATCTCATCTAGTTTTTTAAACTCCTCTTTTCTTCCAAAGAAGTTATCTTTTAAAGCTATATTGTCATATAAAAATGGACTACTCATTGTTTCCTCTTTTAGTATTTTATTTTAGATACTTTTAGTATATCTTATTCATAGTTTATAGTCAATACTTATAGTATCTGTTTTTAAATACTTTTTTACTCTATAACTTCGCATAGTACCCAGCCAAATGGGAGTAGATTTGTACTAGAATTACTACTTTCACCAAATAACCAAGTTGTGGTTTCCTCTTTTTGATGTTTTAATGTTTTATATTTTGATTCTTTTACAGATATATCACGAAGTCCATCTATAGTTACTGCTCTTGCTCCACTATGTTTTCCAACTCTTAATAAAAATTGATTTTCTTTTGGTATAAAATTTTTATATTTCTCATAAAAACTATCTGCTAAATATTCATTGATAAATTCCTCTTTACCATCAGTTTCATTCAACAACATAGATTTAAATATAGGTATATAATGCTCATTCAAACTATTTAGTATATCTTGCATTTTTAAATTATGATAAGATATATCAACTATAAACTCACTATTTGGATTGATAGTTTCTATAAAAGTACTCATACCTGTTTCATCATCTTCAAATCTTTCTTTGTTACAAGCATAACCTATTTTTGTACCTATCTTTATAACTTTGGCATCTGATATTTTTAAATCTTTAAAGATATTTTTTGTAACATCTTTGTTTTCAAACTTAATTTCTAAAGCTTGTTTTCCATCATTTTTATAAATAAACTCTCTATATGCTGTTGAAATAGCACCTTTTAAACTACTACCAGTTATATATCCAAGATAACTATAAGTAAAATCTTTTGATTTTAGCTGTTTTCTTTGAATCCTTTGAATTTCAAATTTATTAAAAACTTTTGTATAATTGCCACTATGACCCTCTATTTGAGAAATTTTACCTATTTTTTGATTATAATCTTTTTGTAAAGCTTCTGTTGTTTTTACCTTTAAAAAAGCTATTTTTTTAGATACTTCAATATTATCTTTTACGAATTTATTTATTCTTGAAAAGCTATCAGATCTATTTTCATCAATAATTCTCATAAAACTATCTTTTTGTTGTTCATCAAGTGCCAGAAAAAAATCTTCATCTTTAAAATGATAAAGTATGTTTCCATCTATCACAAAATTTGTAGGTTCATACACTTCACCACTTCCAATATGTAAAGGTGATATAGCTGTAAGTTTTAATTTTAATATACCATCTTTTTTAAACTTTATTGTACTTTTTTGTACAATCTCTTTTGTTTTTGTTACTTGCTTTGGCTTTTCTTTTTGAATGTTTTTCTTTTTTTTAAAATCTTTTGAACTAATGCCAGCTTGTTTAAAAGCATCTCCTAACATTTTACCCCTCCAACTTAAAAGGTATAACTATGCTATACCCTTGTACAAACGAAGTATTTTTATACCCATTGTTTATAGCTTTGCCTATATACTCTTTTTTCTCTTTCAACTTCACAACTGCACCACTTTGAGCCATAAGAAGTGGTTTTTTAAATGGTGTGTTAGAATTTGAGTGTTTTCCGTAACGATTAAAAGTATCATAGTAAGCTTTTTGAATAAAATCATCTTTATTATTAAGTATCGTTGGTGAAAGTGTCATATAGTAAGATGATTTTATATCTTTAAAACCTTTAAAATCATCATCCAACTTTATACTAAATTGCCCTTTACCTATACTACTTTTTTTACCAAAACCAACTCTTCCCATCTCTTGAAGTGATGATGTTATTTGAGAAGTTGAGAAACTATTTTCATCATATAAAACATAAAGATTTATCTCTTTTTTAAAGTTTATCTCCTCTATGCCATAGGGTGCAAACATACCTTTATGATCAGTTGAAAATGTTTTTCTGTTTATAGAGTTTTTTATCACTGTTTTAGTTTGTATAAACTCTATCGCTTCACACTCTTTTAGCTTAGCATCTTGTAAATTTTTAAGTGATATATACTGCTTTTTTCTAAACTCTTTTTTATCGCTATCTTTTACATCAAAAAAACTTAAAGGTAATGATGGTTTCATAACATAATCCATAGGTAAAAAATCACTAAAAATAATCTTAGGTTTTTCTTCAAGGTAGTTTTGTAAAGTTATATCATTTTTTAAAAATAACATACTTGCAAACTGTCCAAAAATCATATCACCTTTTGGGTAAGATATAAAAGAAGAGTTTGATGTTACTTTATATCTTAAAAGTTTCATTTTAATTTACTTTCTACTTTTTGAACAAAATCTTTTATATCTTGGGATATATCACTAAATTCAACTTTACCATATCCACGACTTCCACTACCACCAAGAGCATCTAACTCAAGAAGTTTAAGACCAAGTTTTATAGTATCTTTAAATAACTCTACATCATCCCCCTCAAAAGTTCTTATAGTTAAGTCAAAGTCAAACTCAACAGCAGATGGAACTCTCTCTATAAATCTTAACCCACCATTTATAGTTGTACCTGTTTTTCTATCTATAACATTTTCTGCTTTTTCTTCACTAAGTGAGATTTTATGCTCAATATAAGCTTTTCTTACATCATTTGTTATAAAACAATCTCTAAATATTACTCTCGTTATATTAGCACTTTTATTTTCTCCTGCACTTTCTCCAAAAAGTTTTACTATTAGATCTCTTTTTTTAGTATCTCCAAAGTCTGATGAACTATCAACTACTTTTCCATCACCTTGTGGGTCTATAAGTCTAAAATAGTGTTCTAGTAAACTTCTAACTTTACCCTTTAGACTACTTCCAGCTATATACGGTTCTGTAACTTTTGTTTTAAAACTATCTCCAAACCCCACTTCACCATCTGTATCACAAAAAATTTCTCTTTTAAGTACTGGACTATCTATACCACCTATTTTCATACTATCATCTGTTGCACCTATGTGAAGACCTGTTATAAGTTTTAGTTTACTTTGTACTGTTATCATAGTTTTCTCCCTATCTTTTTGGCATAAAGCCGATTATTGCTTCTAAAAAGTATTTGAAATTTTGAAGTTTTTCTACTGAATCTATATTTTTTATAGATACTTCCATAAGTGTTACAAATCCATCTTTACAAAGTTTTCTTGTTTTTGCATATTGTACTTTTGAGTTAAGCATCTTTATAAATGGTAAAACCTGTGTTTTAAACTCATCATCATTTAGATTTTGAGCTTTATCATTTAGTTCTAAAACTTTTTCATAAAACTTTCTAAATTGTGTTGTTTTTATATCGCCCTCAAGTTTTTGTGCTATCTTTTGAGCTTTATCTCCAAACATCTCAACCAATTTATTATCATCAGTTTTAAAACTTATATTTTGCATTAATCTTTGCATCTACTTTTCTCCTTTTTTTGTTTTATCTCTATTTTCATATATCTTTAAAAATATGGATGGTTTTAATCTTTCACCATTATCTTCTATAAGATTATAAAGTATCTCAAAGATGTTAAAATCATTATTTTCTTTAGCTATGTTTCGCCTTATAAGATAGTTTAGTTTTGATTTCCATAAAGCATTTTGTATATTTTCATTGATATTTGTTCGCATATCACAAAACTCTATAAGTCGATAGTAAAAAGTAGTAGTATCAACACCATTTTTTTCTAAAAACTCAACAACTTTTTTAAACTCTTTTTCTATGTTTAAAAACTCTCCAAACTTCATAGATATACCAAATATATCTATCCCATCTCTATCTTTTTTATTTTTCACAATAGCTTTTGCTCTTGCTTCTGCATCATCTGCTTTTGTTGATATGTAGTTTATAGGTGTAGATGGTTTAAACATTACAAGCCCCATAGATAGGGTTGCTTTTTGAAGTGAAAACCTATAAAATTCTTCTCTTAATTTTTTTGCATATTCTACTATCTCTTTATATTCCCCTATAACAAAAAGGTCATCCCCACCAGCAAAAACTGTATATAGATTTTTACCTTGCATCATATCAGTAGCATAATCACTAAAGAAAAAGTCAAGTTCACGGCTTAGACGATTGAACTTTTTAAATGAGGTCATATAGTATTCTCTAAAAGTATCTCCGAGTTTATCTACATCAGCTTTAAGTGCGAAAAGTCCACTTGAACCATTGGCTAACTCTTCAAATGTTTTTATCTCATTATCATTTTTTGCTACATAAGAGTTTAACGACCATTTAGGTATATCACAATAACTTTTTGTGGATATATCAAAAGTATTATAACTATCTTGTGGAGTAGTATTGAAAAAACTTACATAATAATAGTTTTCATTGAATTTTAAAAGAGATATATCTTTTGTTTTTTGTTGTGATTTGTATATCTTTATATATCTGTTTTTTGTAAGTTTTTCGCCTAATTCTATTTGGTTTAAACAGATACTACAAGCTTCATCTTTTACTATAACTCTTTTTGAACAGTACTTACAAACAGTAGTATCATTTAACTCTTCTTGAAAAATATCTATGCAAATCTCATCATCTTCTAGTTCTAAAAAGTTGAATTTTGTAAATTTTTTAAGCTCATTATCTTTTGCTAGATTTTCTAAATCTTTTTTCATGTCTTGACTGTTTTGATTTTGAAGTTTTTCTTGTGTTGTTGTAGTACTTGAGAGTATAAAACCATTTTCACCAAAATAATTTTTTAAAAAATAACTATCTAACTCTTTTTGTATAGAATTTAATTTATCTTTATAATCTTTTTCATATTTTGCTAAAAGTAAAAATTTTCCAGCACCAAATAAAACAACATCACTATTTTGAAACTCTTTTTTAAGTATATCTACAACAACATAAGTTATAAGTTGAACCATAGCTGAACGACTTCGTAAGATTTTAGAAGCTTTCTTAGCCACAACACCACCAAATATAAATTTTTGAATACCCCAAAAATCCCCACTTATCATAAGTATACCATCAGTTAAGTTTTTTAAGATTTTTTCTAGTTTTTCATCATCATATTTTGAAATGATATTACTACTTTTTGATGGTTTTAGTGCTTCATAGTATTTATGAGAAAAGTCATCATATATCTTGTAATTATCTTCCATATAACATTTTTGATAATTTTTTATATACTCTTTTTCAAACTCTTGAGAGTTTATAAACTCTGTTTTATTGTTTGCTTTATGCTCATTAAATATATGTGCTATTTGCATTTTAATCCCTCTATCTCAATTTTACCAAGCCCAAAAACAGTAGATTTTCCAACCCCTATAAGTTCACCAACTTTTAAAACTTCATAACACTCTTTGTTTAGATTTTCGATTTTTATTTTACCCATAATTCCACCTAAATTCATTGTAGTTTTTTGACGATTGCTTCTTCTTGTTAATTCTTTATAGTTTATCTCTTTTAAAACTATATTACCCTTTATCTCATAAGGAAATTTTCTGTATCCGTTACCTAGTATCTTCATCTGCCTTTGGTAGATAGAGTTTATAATATCTTTTAGTTCTATATTATCATCTCTTATATATTTATTGTTTTTTTTCATCCTTAGTGGAGTGACTAAGTTTAGTATAATATCCTGACAAATATTGTCTATTTGAAATGTTTTTATAGTATTTTTAGGGAGTTCTATCTTATCATCTATCAAACTTTTTTCATCATTTATATAAATATCAAATTTTTTATATGTAATTCTATCTTTTGTTAAACCGACTTTTGTAAGCATAGTATGTAATGCTGAAATAATGTAAGGGAGTTGATGTGTATCTTTATCAAAAAGATATAAACTAAAGTCGTAACATAATGAACCAAGTTTAAAATCTAAACGATATTTATGAAATACATTTTTTTGTTCATAAAATTGATAGTAAAGGCATCTATCACTTGCGAAACAATTATCACATCTATATGATGGATTTATGCAAACTGTTTTTTTTAAACTATATCCAAATGCACCTCTAATTTGGCTACCTATAAAGTAAGGAACTTTCTGTTCAGAACAAAATAGTAATGAAATTTTTGTATATATCATAATACCTCTATATTAATTATTTTTTATAATAGCTATATAACTTATTATAACATTATAATACTTTTTATATTTCTAATTCGTTGTAAAAATTAATTTTATGAGTTTGATAGTTGCAATCTTTTATATTTATTGAAAAAGACTTTAAGCTTTTATCAAGTTGATTTTCATTATCATTATGAAAATTAACTATTAAAAGAGAAATTATGGATACAATATTGACATCACAAAAGGGTGATAAGTTACAAATTGTGAAGTTACATACAACAGGTGATTTAAGACAGAGACTTATATCGTTTGGGATTATAAAAGGTGCTAGTGTTGAAGTGCTTGGATATTCAGCAAACAAAAGCACTATAGAGATAAAAGTTGCAAAAATGACAATCGCACTAAGAGCAAGTGAAGCAGATAAGATAGAGGTAAAAAAAGTATGAGTAATGTAGATAAAAAATCATGCCCAGTTACAGCTAACCATCTAAAAATAGCACTTGTTGGTCAGCCAAATGTTGGTAAAAGTATGCTTATCAACTCTATCTCAAATGCACATCTTCATGTTGGTAACTTCTCAGGTGTAACGGTTGAGAAAACTGAAGTGCTTTTTGATTATAAAGATTACCATTTTACTGTTATAGATTTACCTGGAACTTATGCTTTTAATGATTATACCATAGAAGAGAGGGTAACACATGAGTACCTTTGTGGGCATAAATACGATTTAATCATAAATGTAGTAGATTCTACAAATTTAGAAAAAAATCTTCAACTAACATCTGAACTTATGAGTATGAATAAAAATGTTGTAGTAGCATTAAATATGAGTGATGAAGCCGAAAAAGAGGGGATAGAGATAGATGAAAAATATATGTCTGAACTTCTTGGCATCCCTTGTGTAAAGGTTTCAGCTGCTACAAAAACAGGTATAAAAGAGCTTCTTGATGCTGTTGTATCTGTTCGTGAAGAGGAAACTAAACCTACTAAACTTGTTTTTAGTGAAGCAGTTGAGGAGGAGATAGCAAGGATAGTTTGGTATCTTGATAAGCATAAATATTGTGCTAAAAATTCATATAGAAATGTGGCTATAAATCTTCTTAAAAACAATAAAAAAACTTATCAAAAGATTCACGATAATCCTATATGGACAGAGTTACAACCCATCTTAGTTGAGGCTAGAAGACATATAGAACTTCATCATGATTGTGAAGATATAAAAGAGGCTTTTGCCGAAGAGTATGCATCTTTTAATCGTGGTATAGTTGCAGAAGTTGTTAAGCAAAAAAAACAAGAGGAGAAACAGACTTTAACTCAAAAAATAGACTCTGTATTGATTCATCCAATATTTGGACTTCCTATATTTTTGTTTTTTATGTGGGGATTATTTCAACTTACATTTGAATTAGGTGCTATACCTATGGACTACATAGATGCATTTTTTGGTTGGCTTGGCGATACAGTTGGAGCTACTATAGCAAATGATGATATCCGTTCACTTATAGTTGATGGGATTATTGCTGGTGTTGGTGCAGTTGTGCTTTTTGTACCAAATATCATTATACTTTTTATCGGTATTGCACTTCTTGAGAGTACTGGTTATATGAGTAGAGTTGCATTTTTACTTGATGGATTTTTCCATAAGTTTGGACTTCACGGACAGAGTTTTATACCTCTTGTAACTGGTTTTGGGTGTTCAATCCCTGCTTATATGAGTGCAAGAATTTTGAAAAATGACAGAGATAGACTTCTTACACTCTTTATCATAGGTTTTATGAGTTGTGGTGCAAGACTACCCGTTTATGTACTTTTCTCTGGTGCATTTTTTAGTCCAGAGATGGCAGGAAATGTTCTTTTTGGCATCTATATAAGTGGTGCAATGTTAGGTCTTATCGCTGCAAAAGTTTTAAAACTTACTGCATTTAAAGGTGTAGAAGAGCCATTTGTTATGGAGATGCCAAAGTATAGACTTCCATCAGCTAAACTTATTTGGCACACTGTTTTAACAAAAACTATGATGTATCTTAAAAAAGCTGGTACTTTTATAGCAGCTGCATCTATGCTTATTTGGTTTTTAAGTAATTATCCTAAAAATATTGTGTTAGAGCAAGAATATAACACAAAGATAGAAAAAGCATCAACTCAAGAGGTTAAAGATACTCTAGCAAATAAACTTGTAGAAGAGCAACTAGAGCAAAGTTATTTGGGTTCTATTGGTAAATTTTCTGAACCTTTATTTGAACCATTAGGATTTGATTGGAAGATGAGTGTAGCACTTCAAGCAGGTTTAGCTGCAAAAGAGGTTGTTGTATCTACTTTAGGAGTGCTATATTCAGTAGGTGCAGATGTAGATGAAGGAAATAACTCACTAATAGATGCTATAAGTAAAAACATACCATTTGCTTCTGCTGTTTCATTTATAGTTGTGATTATGATTTACTTGCCATGTTTAGCTGCATCTGTAGTTTTTACTCGTGAAGCTGGTGGGATAAAATACTTTTTTTATCTTTTAGCATTTACTTCGATAGTAGCTTATACAATGGCATTTTTAGCTTACAACATAGCACTATTTTTAGGGAGTTGATTTCCCTAAAAATCGTCATCTCAGCTACTCTTTTATTTAAATTTTTTTAAGGGAAGTATATGTAGTTTCAGATAAGTAAGAGGGCTAAACTTGTTAGCCCTTTGGATGTTTAAGAATTATAAAGCTTTAGCCATTATTCTGTTTAGTCTTTCTATAAAACCAGCAGTATCATCTAACTCCATACCATCAAACAGTTTTGCTTGGTCAAGTAGCACACTTGCTGCATCGTTGATTAGGTTTACATCTGATGTATCTTTTAGTTTTTTAAGAAGTTCATGATTTGGGTTGATTTGTAAGATAGGTTTTGGTGCAGGTGCATCACTATCTTGTCCCATCTGTTTCATCATTTGTGCCATCATATAAGCTGGGTCTTCTTTGTCCTCTTTTAGCTTAACTGGAGAGTTTACAAGTTCAGTTGTAGTTTCAACCTCTTTTACATTTTCACCTAGTGCATCTTTAAACTGTTTGATTAGACCCTCATAAGTTTTAGCAGTTTCCTCTTCTACTTTTTTCTCCTCTTCACTCTCTTCAAACTTAGCATCAGCAACAGCTACAAGTTTGTAGTCTTTATACTCTGTAACCATTGGGAAGATGATAGTATCTACCTCTTCATTTAACACTAAAACATCGATGCCACGAGATTTAAATCTCTCTAGTGCAGGAGATGCTTTTAACATTGCTAATGAAGTTTTACCAGTGATGTAGTAAATCTCTTTTTTCTCTTCATCAACATTTTTGATGAACTCTTCTATCATAACTGGTTCGTTAGAGTTTATAGTGTTAAATTGCATTAACTCTAAAATCTTTTCACGGTTTCCATGGTCGCTATAAAGTCCTTCTTTTAGAACATTACCAAACTCTGCATAGAATTTATCGTAGTTTTCTTTGTCTTTTTTACTCATTTTTGCAAGTTCAGAAAGCACTTTTTTAACAGAAGCATTTTTGATTTTTGCCATAACTGCATTTGATTGTAAAATCTCACGAGATACATTTAGTGGTAAATCTTTAGAATCAATTACACCTCTTAAAAATCTTAAGTAAGTTGGCATTAACTCTTTTTCATCATCTGTAATGAAAACACGGTTGATGTAAAGTTTGATACCAGTTTGGTAATCAACTCTATACAGATCCATAGGAGCTTTTGATGGTATGTAAAAAAGTGTAGTGTACTCTATAGCACCCTCAGCTTTGTTGTGCATCCATTTTAATGGCTCTTCACTAGAGTGTGCGATAGAACTATAAAAATCTTTGTACTCTTCATCTGTTATATCTTTTTTAGCTAAAGTCCATAGTGCATTTGCACGATTGATTTGAACATTTTCTATCTCTGTTTTACTAGGTTCTGTTTCTTTCCCATCATCATCTGTTACAGCTGGGATATGTTTTTCTTTATCCATAAAGATTGGAAAAGGTATATGGTTTGAGTATTTTTTAACGATATTTTCAATGCGATACTCTTCTAAAAACTCATCTTCATCATCTTTTAGATGCATAACTATTTGAGTTCCATGACCATCCATAGTTGTATTTTCTATCTCAAAAGAGCCATCTCCTGCACTTGTCCATAAAAATGCTTGTTCTTCTCCTGCTTTTTTAGTAGTCACTTCAACTTTATCTGCTACCATAAAACAAGCATAAAAACCAACACCAAACTGACCGATAAGGTTAGAATCTTCTTTTTGGTCACCTGTAAGGTTTTCTAAAAATGCTTTAGTACCACTTTTTGCGATAGTACCTAAGTTATTCATCAGGTCTTCTTCGTTCATACCAATACCAGTATCTTTGATAGTTAAAGTTTTAGCCTCTTTGTTTGCAACTATATCGATACGAGGTGAAAATGTTACATCTTTATAAGCATCTTCTGTAAGAACTAACATATTTAGTTTATCTAATGCATCTGATGCATTTGACACTAACTCTCTTATAAAAATCTCTTTATTTGAGTAAAGAGAGTGAATCATTAAGTTTAATATTTGGTTTGCTTCTGTTTGAAATTGATGTTTTGCCATTTTTTAAGTCCTTTTTTTGTTTTTGAAATACTATCGAAAAAAAGTTAATGAAAATCAATTATATCAACTTTCTTTAGTGGATTAGACTAAACTTTCTTTAGTTTATACTTTACCTTAATTTTAGATATAATTGCATTTATGGAATACACTTTTATAGAGATGCAAGAAGATACACCAGAATTAAAATCTAAAAAATGTAAGTTTATAGCTTTTACAATAGAGATGCTTTTAACTTACTCCATATATATGGTAAGTATTTTATCTTGGATTTTGTATGATTATTTTATAGCTTTTTTTACACTTATCCTTAGCTTTATCATAGTAGGTATCATCCGTTCTAAAGTTAGAAATATCGCAATACCTTTTAAACAAAGAGAGTTTCAATATAGTGATAAAGATATATCAAAATTTTATACTTATAATGAAATCTGCTATAATCACAAAAATATTTTATAGGAAACAAATACTGATATGAAATTTTTATTTTTATTTATGTTTATCTTGAGTTTTTCTTTATTTGCAAATGATGATTTTGATATAGATGATGAACCATTTGATAGTTTTGCAGAGGAGTTTACAACTTCAACAAAACAAGATTTAGACCCACTAAAAAGTTATAATATCATTATGACTGAGTACAACGACTTTTTTTATACAACTATTTTGTTTCCAGTAGCAAAAAAGTATGCAAAAGTTATGCCAGAAAATGCACGGATTAGCATATCTAACTTTTTTTACAATTTAAACTACCCAGTTAGAGTTATAAACAATCTAGCCCAGCTAAAGTTTAAAAATTCACTAGAAGAATCAGAGAGATTTATTATCAATTCTACTATAGGGATAGTAGGTTTATTTGATGTAGCAAAAGATAGATTTAAACTAAAAAAACATAATGAAGACTTTGGACAAACACTAGGGTTTTATGGTGTTGGTAGTGGATTTCATATAGTTTTACCATTTTTAGGGCCATCTAACCTTAGGGATTCTCTCTCTATACTTGTTGATTCTCAAGCTGATGTTGTTTACAAGTTACAAGATGCAGAGGTTGTAACTGCTAAAACTTTATATTATATAAATAAAACGACATTTAAAACAAAAGAGTATGAAAGTTTAAAGCATGATGCAGTAAACTTATACCCATACTTAAAAAATATCTATGAACAACATAGAGAAAGTGAGATTAACAAATGAAACTATTACTAATCATATCTATCTTTGTTTTATCTTTATTTGCAAACGATGCAGATAAACTAAAAGAGGTAGTTCAAACTAAGTCAGATATAGTTATATCTATATTAAAAGATGAAAACTTAACAAGAGATACAAAGTTTAAAAAGATAAATGATGCCGTTGACAGCCTATTTGACTATAAACTTATAGCAAAACTAAGTCTTGGAAAAAAAGGTTATAGACTACTAGATAAAGAGCAAAGAAAACTTTTTATAGAACTTTTTACAAAAGATATAAAAAACTTTTACTTTGATAAATCAGACCTTTTAAGTGATAAAAAGATAGTAGTAACAAAAGCTATAGAAAAAAAAGGAAGAATGGTTATTTTTTCTGAGATTATAGATAAAAAAGATACAAATGAACTTATATATAAGTTCTATAAAAACAAACAAAAAAAATGGTTAATCTACGATGTAGAGGTATCAGGTGTTAGCATCATCAAAAAGTACAAAGCACAGTTTCAAGAGATACTAGCTCAAAATGATGTTAAAAAACTTTTTGAATACTTTAACAAATAGATGTATCTGAAATATCCAAAAAGTATATTATTTGTAGTTGTTATACTTTTAGCATTTTTATCTAGCAATATTTACAAAGTAGATATAGATGCTTCTAGTGAAACTTTGCTACTAAAAAACGACAAAGATTTAGAGTTTACAAGAGAGGTAAACAAAATCTACGGTTCATCTGAATACTTAGTTATAACCTATTCCCCATATAAAGATTTACTAGATGATGCTACACTCAAAGATATAGAACAAATCTCAACTGAACTTGAAAAGCTACCAACTGTTGATTCTGTTATATCTATACTAAATGTACCACTTTTACAAGACCCATCAAAATCTATAAAAGATATAGTAGAACATATACCAACTCTTCAAACAGATAAAGTAGATAAAACCTTGGTAAAAAAAGAGTTTCTAACAAGTGCTTTATACAAAAAACATCTAGTAAGTGAAGACTTTAAAACAACTGCTATACTTGTAAACCTAAAAAAAGATGCAACTTATAACAAGCTACTAACAAAAAGAAATGACCTACTTTTCAAACAACAAAACTCAACACTAACCTTAGACGAGCAAAAAGAACTCTTAGATATAAAAGTAACTTTTAAAAGCTACAGAGATAAAGTAAGAGAGATAACTCATCAAAATATACTAAACATAAGAGAGATTATAAAACAACATCAAAAAAATGCTGAACTATTTTTAGGTGGGGTAAATATGATAACAGATGATATGATAAGTTTTGTAAAATCTGATATTATGACTTATGGTCTTATCGTTATTTTACTTATCATCTTCATCATTTGGGTTATTTTAAAACGGTTTAGATTTGTTGTTATCTCTGTCACAATTCTACTTGCATCTGTTGTTGCTATGCTTGGTTTTGTGGGACTTGTTGGATGGGAAGTAACTGTTGTTTCATCTAACTTTATATCTCTACAGATGATTATAACTATGTCGCTTATAGTGCATCTTAGTGTTCACTATAACGAAGAGTTAAACCTAAATCCTAGCGATACACATGAAGAGATTATAAGAAAAACTATACAAGCTATGTTTAAACCGTGTGTGTTTGTTATACTTACTACAATAGCTGGTTTTTCATCGCTTGTGGCTTCTGGCATCTTACCTGTTATAAACCTTGGTATGATGATGAGTGTTGGTGTTTCTATATCGCTTATACTTACATTTATACTTTTTCCAACTATGATGGTGTTGTTTAAAAAACCAAAACTTCAAAAAGTAAGTAAAACAGATTTTTCACTTACAAATAAACTTGCAAACTTTACACAACATTACCAAAAAACTATATTTTTAGTTAGTATCGTTGTACTACTTTTTAGCATAAGTGGTTCTAGCAAAATCATAGTTGAGAACTCTTTTATAGACTACTTTAAAAAAGATACAGAGATATATAAGGGTATGAAAGTTATAGATGAGCAACTAGGTGGAACTACACCTCTTGACATCATCATAAACTTAGAAAAACTTCCAACTGAGATGACTACAAATGATGTCAAAAATAGTAGTGATGAAGATGATGATTTTGATGATTTTGAAGATGAATTTAACGATATAGAGAGTGAAGAGCAGTATTGGTTTACATCTCAAAAGATGCAAAAGATAGAGGAGATTCACGACTATTTGGACTCTTTAGATGCTGTTGGAAAGGTTTTGTCTTTTGCTACTACCATCAAAGTAACTAGAGATATTAACAATGGTAAAAACTTAGACAACCTAGAGTTTGCACTACTCTATAATGAACTACCAAACAGATACAAAGATATACTAATAACCCCATATCTAAACCTAAAAGAGAACCAGATTCGTTTTACTGTTCGTATAATAGACTCTAAAAAAGGTCTAAGAAGAGGTGAACTTTTATCTCGCATCCAAAAAGATATACATGAAAAGTTTAACATCAAAAAAGAAAACATCAGATTAGCAAATATGATGGTTATGTATAACAATATGTTAGAGTCTCTGTTTTCATCACAAATAAAAACTTTGTCTATAGTTCTTGCTATACTTTTTATAGTGTTTATGGTTATGTTCAAGTCTATAAAAGTAGCTATAATCGCATCTATAGCTAACATCATACCTGTTGGTGTTATATTTGGCTTTATGGGTTGGATGGGGATTCCACTCGATATGATGACCATAACCATAGCAGCTATAAGTTTAGGTATAGCTGTTGATGACACCATACACTACTTACATCGCTTTAAAGAGGAACTAAAAAAAGATGCTGATTATGTAAAAGCTATGTACAATACCCATACAAGTATAGGCAATGCAATGTACTATACGACTATGATTATAATGATAGGTTTTTCAGTTCTTACACTTTCAAACTTTTACCCAACCATCTACTTTGGACTTCTAACAATGTTAGCAATGTTTATGGCTATAGTTGCAGATTTAGTGCTTCTACCACGACTTATACTATGGTTAAAGCCGTGGAAATTAGTTGGTTAAAAGTGGAACGAGGGAAGTTATAAATTGTGGATATATTGGTTCGTGTATTTTATATCTGCTTCTTCTCATTTGAGTATGTTTTAGCTTCTATAGGCATTACACCTTAGGAGTAAAATTTATGTTATCAGTCAGTTTATTGAAGAACCATATAACAAATACACCACTACCAACAATAATACTTAATCCTGCTATTATATTTATATCAAACATTTTCCATCTCTTTATTTAATTCTTGCATTTTATACCAAATTTTCAATG
>Ga0256842_1002038_pt1 | contig 15158 bp, 11 predicted proteins | sample 4559240metaG_FD_185973 | JGI IMG/M metagenome (GOLD analysis project Ga0256842, IMG submission 185973) | Hydrothermal vent microbial communities from Guaymas Basin, Mexico - 4559-240 | ecosystem: Environmental > Aquatic > Marine > Hydrothermal vents | place: Mexico: Guaymas Basin | collected...
TGACCAATCACAATCGGACCCGAGCCTATTATCATAATCTTTTTCAAATCAGTTCTTTTCGGCATAATTCACCCCTACAAATTAACTCAACAAGAAATACACTAATTTGTCTTATATTTCAAGATTTATAATATTTTTTGAGCTAATAATGAAAATTTTTTAACTAAGAAATGTATAATTGTATCGTTTTTTTGAATATAGAATTTTTTTACAAAATATCTTTAGAAGAACAAAATAAATTATACAAAAAGTGAAGGTTTTATATTGACGTAATATGTAAAAAAAGAGGGTAGGGGCTAAAAAAGCCCCTTGTTTTTAAAGTTTTTCTATAACTGAATATGCCTGTTGCGTAGCTGAATATATATCGGCAACCTTGTTAGCGTCGCCTATTAATTCTACTTTATCGAATTTATCCTTTATTTCTTCATAAAGTGTCGTGTTTGGTTTTGTGCCTATGCTTGTTATAACCGTGTCAAATTTTCCTAAATTTTCTTCCGTTTCACCTTTTTTGATTATTACACCATCGTTTGTAAATCTTTCCAATCTTGCACCGGCTATTATTCTTGCTTTAGCGTTATTTTTCAGTCTTGCAAGCGTAAAATCTTCTGGTAGTTCTTCAAGTATATCAACGCCGACAACTTCTTCAAATCCCTTTTTAAGCAAAAGGTCTTCTATTGTTTCTCTACCTATCAGCCCGACACCCAAAACCAAAGCGCGTTTGCCTTTTGGCTCTTTTATGCCTTCAAAATAGCTGAAGGCATCCATAGCATATTCATTTTCAATGCCTTCTATTCTAGGCAAAATTGAATTTGCGCCAGTTGCAATCACAACTACATCGGGATTATGAGCCTTTATTTTATCGTATGTGGCTTCTTCGTGTATTACGTTTACACCCACTCTTTCTAACTCTTTTATCATTGAATTAAGCGGTCTTTTCATTGTTTCTTTAAATGGTGGCTTAACGGCTAAATTAAACTGTCCGCCTAACTGTTTTTTCTCAAATAGTATCGCATCGTATCCTTTCATTTTGGCATATGTAGCGCAGGCCATTCCGGCAGGTCCGCCGCCAACAACGACAAGTTTCAAAGATTTTCCACTTGGCGTAAATTTATCCTTATTGATAAACGGATTAATTATACAGCCCAATCCGACACCAGATTTAACATTAAGCAGACATCCTTGCAAACATCCGCCGCAATATGCTATTTCATCAAGCCTATCTTCGGTTAATTTTTTTACAAATTCTTGGTCGCAGGCAAGAGATTTACCCAATCCTATAAAATCTGCCCAACCGTCATTTAGCGCTTCTTTTATTTTATCGACATCAGCCATTCTTCCATCAACGATTGTCGGCAGTTTCGTCATGCTTTTTATTGCTTTGAATACTTCAATCTGTTTTTCGGCAGGTGTAAATGTTGCGCTATAATACCAAGGAGGTGTATCGCATGCGCTTCCCAATCCTACATGTATGGCGCAGGCTTTATGTTCTTCTGCAAGTTTTATTATAATTTCGTTATCTTTTGGCGTTATTCCATCTTCAACAAACTCACTTCCTGCAATTCTTACTATCACAGGTAGCCCGTTTGCGTTTGAGAATACGGCATCAAACACCTCTTTGGCAAAGAGTGTCTTATCCTGACCGTATTCATCTGTTCTTTTATTTGTTCGTTCCTTTAAAAATTGAGGTATTATATATCCCATTCCCGCTTGAAGCTCAATTGCGTCAAATCCGGCGTCTTTTGCTTTTTTTGCAGCATCTCCAAATGCTTTTATAATCTCTTTTATCTCATCCTTTGTCATCTCTTTAGGTGTTTGTTTTGTTGCAGGGCATGGTATTGCGCTTGGTGCTATTGGCGGTTGACCTGATGCTTTAGGGTTTGCTGCTCTTCCTGCGTGAGTAATATTAATGCAGGCCAAAGAGCCGTTTTTGTGAATCGTATCGGTTATCTTTTTTAGCTCATCAATACAGTGCGGTTCATCAATGCAGAGCTGTTTTGGATGTTCTCTTCCGCTTTTTAAGACTGCTGTAGGTTCGATAATAATCAAAGAGACTCCGCCTTTTGCTACCTTTTCATAAAATTTAAGATGTAGTTCGTTTACCTCTCCTTTTGGATTTCCGTACGCCGTTTTTACGGGAGCCATGATAAAAGGATTCTTTAGTGTTAGATTTCCTAACTGTTTACTTGAAAAATTCATATATACCCCCTTTAAAAAAGTTTTATTTTAAATATCACTAAACAATTCTAAGCCTATCTTTGTAAAGTGTCAATCCATTACTAAATTACTTAAAACGGTAGAATTTAGTTTTCTAAAGTTATTGAAAAAACCAACGATAGATGATAAAAATATCTTGTTGTATGTTTATGGGAATTATTTAAAAAAATAAAATTATTTTACGGGAGTAATGAATTGTCTATATTTGATATGTTTTCTTCTCAGAAGGAACAGGTGGTATTAAATCTATCTTTCCTTAATGAAATTTTATATTACACAACACATGCAAGCAGTATAGAGCAGTTTGCGATAAAGATTGTTGATTCAGTATCCAAATATGTAGGTTTGTCAACCGTATACGTAATAGATAAAAATACAGCCACGATAAATATTAAATATTCTACGATGAAGGATATGCCAGAGACCCTTGAAATTCAAAATTATGATAAATTTATACATACATTGACACAAAAAGGTTCATCCGATTTAAACATTAAACAGATGGAATTGTCGGACGAAGTATATGACTGTTTGTCTTTGGATAGACGGTTTTCTATTTTTCCTTTGGTTGCAATAGATGTGCAATCACCCATAGGAATTATGGTTATAGATGCTAATATCGATGAAGTAGAAATATCTAAGCTTCAGGTTTTAAGTATGGCATTAATCTTAATAGCAAACTCGATAAGTTATTCTTTTTTTATGCGGGAAAATATAAGGGTTTCTAGCTATGCAATAGAAACTATATTAAAGATTATGCGTTTATGCAGCCCTTCAACATATGAACGCTATTTAAGGGTTAAGAGATATTCTTTAGAATTGGCAAAACTATTATCCTTACCCAGACAAGATGTAAGAAGACTGCATCTTCTTGTTTTGTTGTATTGCATTGGTAATATAGATGTGTCTTGCGATATTCTAAATAATGAAGGTTTAATTGATAAAGAATTAAAGACAATAAAACGCCACATACAAAAAGGTTATCATCTGTTGCAAGATATCGCTTCGGTCAACAATTCTATGATAAATATGCTGAATAGTAGAGGGAAATGTGATAATAAGATAGTTCAGGTATTGCTTGTGGCTAATACTATAGACAATTCATCGTGCGGTTATGATGCTGAGTGTATAAAGGGTGAATTAGAAAAAGAAAGTGATAAATATTCCGAAGATGTGTTGGAAGCCGTTTTTGAGTTTATTGATTCCGATAGATTTTCCGTCATTCGTAAAAATTTTGAAAAAAATAAAGGTATTGATAATGCTGTAGGTTTTGTTGATAAAATAAAAGAAAACATTCAGCATCTACAATCCGAAAATAGCTCTCTAAAGGCTCAATTAGAAGAATATAAAGTAAAAATAGAAGAGACGGAGAAACAGTTAAACGAGATATCTAAAACAAACCAAAGCAAAAATTCAGAGAAATACAGAAAGATTATAGATGTTATATTCAACACTTTACATCCAATGTCTGTAGTGTTTGTTCAAATAGAGAATAATTCCCTAAATCTTGTTAGAGTGAAGGGAACGCCCATAAATTTGGAGTATAGTATACAGCTTTTATCAAATAAAAAAGTATTTCAATCTCTATCTTCCAAAACCGTATATATATCACATAAATTAATAGCTTTTCCTTTGTTTGAAGATGAAGCTGTTTGCGTATTCTTATCAAAGGATGGTGCGGCGGATGATGACATTATAAAAAATGTTGAAAGAGATATAGAAAATATAGTTAACACCTGATATTTTTTGAGAAATTTTGACTTTTTAATATTTTATCGTGGAATATCTTGTAGTATTTAACAAATCCATAGTGCCTATCATAACAATAATTTCCATAGCCTTTGTTTATAATAAGTTATTTAAGCCGAATATTAAAGAAATCTCTTCTGTAGCCTTGAATGTTTTTGCTCCTATTATGGTGTTTTACTCTGTTTTGCATAACAAAATAACCGTTTGGCAACTTACAAAGCCGTTTTTATTTATGGTGCTTCTAACGACGTTTTTAATGATTATTGCGTTTTTTGCTGCTTTGATGTTGAAATTGAAAGGTGATATGAAGATTGGGTTTATTTTAGCGTCTTCTATGATAAATGTGGGCAATTTCGGTTTGCCGTTGATATACTTTGCATACGGCGAAAAGGCTATACCATATTCAATGATATACTTCGTTATATTTAACATACCGCTTATAACCATAGCCATATATATGACAAGCAAAAAGAAAAACACACTCGGAGCTTTTAACGATATATTAAAAATGCCCATATTTTATGCTTTTATCCTTGCTATAATTTTATCTGAAGTTGGCATAACATTGCCAAAGAGCATTTCAAAAGGGTTTGAGTTGATGAATAGCGGAGCGATAGCCTTGTTGGTTTTTGTTTTGGGATTGCAGCTTTCAAATATAAAATTTAGGGTTAATTTTATACAAATTATCGTCATAGCCGTATTTATAAGACTGATTTTGTCTCCTGTTTTATCGTATAGTATTTTGAGTATACTAAAGATAGAAGGGTTGGAAAGGGTTGTTTCTGTTGTACAAACTTCTACACCGTCGGCGCTGCTTCCTTTGATGTATATGATTAGTTTTAATAGAAAAAGCGACCTTATAGCCGCAATCATTTTTTCCACAACAATTCTTGCGGGTATAACACTTCCTATTCTTATAAAAATACTATAAAATACACTTTACCTTCAAAATACAATAGTGTATAAAAACCATAATGAAAAAAATAGTAACATTTTTTGTGCTTGTATTTTTGTGTATATCGATTCTTTCCAATGCTGCCCAATTAAGAATCGGCGTTTTAAAGATTGAAGATGCCGCGCCTGTCGTAATTGCTCATAATGACGGCATATTTAAGCGTAACGGTATAGATACGAAAATTATTTATTTTAATAGCGCTTTGGAAAGGGATGCCGCCTTGCAGGCTAACGCCGTTGATTGTGTTATAACCGACCCTGTCGCTTCCATATTGTTAAAATCGTCAGGGTACGACATAAAAATAGTATCGGTTGCTTTGGGTGTAAGTCCAAAAGATGGGGTTTTTTCGTTTTTGGTATCACCAAAAAGCAATATAAAAACGCTTGAAGATTTGAATAATAAAACGCTTGCAATCTCTAAAAATTCCATAATAGAATATGTGGCAGACAGAACGCTGTCGCTTAAACATATAAAAGTTAAAAAGATAAATATCAGGAAGATGCCTTTACGTGTACAGATGCTTTTGGACTCTCAAGTTGATGCTGCAATACTGCCTGAGCCTCTTGCTAGCTATGCAAAATTTAAGTATGCTAAGGTTGTCTTTTCGGATAGTATGCTTGAAAAAAGCCTTTCCCAAACAGTATGGATTTTTAATACTAAATTCCTTAATAAAAACCCGGACGTTATCAAGCAGTTTAAAGTATCCTACAATCAAGCCGTAGAGTCTATAAATAAAAACCCAGACAAATATAAAAGCACTATTACTTTAATTGCTCGTGTTCCAAAAGCCATACTCTCAATATATAAAATACCGCATTTTAGCTATTTTAAACCTTTAAATAAAGATAGTTATAGAGATTATCAAAAATGGCTCATTGAAAAGGGTTTGCTAAAAAAACCCGTTCCTTATTCTTCGATTGTTTATGTTACAAGCAATTAACATATCTAAAACCTACTCAGATAATACAAAAGCCGTTGATGGTATAAGTTTCAACTTTATAAAAGGCAACTCATATTCCATTATTGGTCCATCTGGATGTGGAAAATCAACTTTTTTATTAATGGCTGCGGGTTTTTTAAAGCCTACGTCGGGTAGATTCTTAATAGACGGAAATCAAATAAACAAGCCTTATGATAAGTCTGTTACCATACTGCAAAATTTCGGTCTTTTGCCGTGGTATACCGTTTATGACAATGTTGCTTTAGGTTTGAAGATTAAAGGATTTAAAAAAAACGAGATTAAATTAAAAGTAAACGATGCCCTAAGTATGATGGGTTTGTTGGAATTTAAGGATTATTATCCATCTCAACTGTCGGGTGGAATGCGTCAAAAGGTTGCCTTTGGAAGGGTTTTTGCATTAAAGCCTAATATAGTGTTTTTGGATGAGCCGCTTTCATCGCTTGATGCCCTAAATAGGGAAAAGATGCAGGATTTTCTTTTGAACTTATGGAAGATGGAAAAGTTTATGATGATTATCATAACACACAGCATAGAAGAAGCGGTCTTTTTAGGTAAGGAGATACTTGTATTTTCCAATAGGCCTGCTAAGTTGGTAAAGGTTATCAAAAATGAATCGGTTGGAGATATAAACTATAGAAAAACGTCGGAATTTTTTGAAAAATGCAAATCGGTGCGAGAATTCATAGAGCTTTAGGTTATGTCCTTGCTATATCGGTTTTAACCGTGATGTGGGAAATATTATCTTTAGTCTTGAATACGTCGGCTATTCCTGGGATTTTTAAGATTTGGAGCTATTTTTTTAGCAATCTTCCACTTGTTTTAGATAATGCGAAGGTAAGTTTTATTAGGGTGATTTGTGGCATATCTATAGCCTTTGTTAGTGCTGTTCTTTTGGGTTTGGCGAGTTATTCTAAAAAAGTAGATGCCGTTTCTTCTTCTTTTTTATACGTTTTATACCCAATTCCGCATATCGTTTTATTGCCTTTATTTTTGATTTTGTTCGGATTGGGAGAGACTTCAAAGATACTATTTATTGCTTTTGTAGTGTTTTTCCAAATTTGGATGAGTGTTAGGGATGGCGCAAAAAACATAGAAAATGAATACACATACTCTCTTTTAAGCCTTGGAGCTAATAGAATTGATATTTATAGACATTTGGTTTTGCCTTACGTAATGCCGAAAATATTCACAGGTTTGAGAATAGGCGTGGGCAGTTCTGTAGCTATTTTGTTTTTTGTAGAGTCTTTTGCAACTTCAAAAGGGCTTGGATTTTTGGTGATGGATGCATGGAGTAGTGCAAATTATCCTGCTTTATACGCAGCCATGATGGCTTTTGCTATAATGGGATTTTCTATGTATGTTGTTGTTGAGATTTTAGAAAGACGATTATGTAGATGGCTTTATTTATAGAATTATCACTTTATTTTAAATAAAACTTCATAGGATGATTTTACGCAGTCATTTAAGCTTACTCCGTTAAATGCATTGCCTGTTATAAATATTCCTTTGTGGTTTGCTTCAAAGTCATCTTTTTCTTTTAATATTTGTTTATGGTTCAGTCCATATTGCGGTATGGCTTTTTGATGTTTTTCTATATGTGAGAAGTTAAAGGGTTGATATATTTTTGCGCTTCGCTGAAGCTCTTTTATGGCTATCTCAATAATATTTTTCTTTTTGGCGCTTTCTTGCTTCATTGCTCCGCCTATCATTAATCTTACAAGTAGTTTGTCTTTATCTGCCCTAAAGTTGAATATGCTTGAATCAAAAAGAACGCCTATCGTATCTTCTATGTCGTTTAAATTAAACAGATACCCAAATGAGTTTGTTACATTTGGCATATCCTTTTTGTCAAAGCCAAGACTAACAACGTTTAAAGGTGCATACCCTATTTCTCTTAACTTTTCAGAAAATTCTTCATCTATATTTTTTATTATTGAAGACAAAGCGTATGACGGAATAGCAAATATAACACTATCAGCGCAGATGGTTTCGTTTTTTAGAATAAGTGTGTATCTGTTGTTTGATTTTTCTAAAGATAAAACTTCGTCGTGTATTGTGTTTATGCCTTTGGATAGATGCTCTATAAAACTACCTACTCCATCTTTAAAGGACATAAGTTTTGCACTAAACGAGCCCGCAGTTGACGATGCTGTTGCTTTTTTTTGTTTCATAAGCTTTACAAGTCCTTTTATAAGCGAGCCGTATTGCCTTTCTATCTCTTTTATTCGTTTAAATGTTGCGTCCATGCTCATATTTTTAGGATTTCCCGCATATACGCCGCATGCCATAGGACCTATGACCTTATCGAGCATCTCTTTGCCCAATCTTCTTATAACAAAATGTTCAAGCGTTTCGTCTTCGAAATTCGGTTTGATAAAGGGTTCTTTAAATATGCGCAGTTTTGCTTTTGTGCTAAAAAAGTCGCCAAGGAGCAATTTAGTAGGGTTTGACGGCAACTCATAGAGTTTTGCATTGGAGTATATGAATCGCCTTCTTGATGCATCATTGCTTTCTATTACGTTGTTTTCAAAACCAAATTCTTCTATAAGCTGTTTTATTTCTAATTTGTTATCCAAAAAACCGTTTGGACCCTTTTCTATTAAATAACCGTTTTCTTTTATGCTTGATGCCTTGCCGCCTATGTTTTTAGATTTTTCTATTAATACAACATCATAATCGGTATGCTTTTTTAATAAAGCAGCGATTGATATGCCTGAAATTCCTCCGCCTACGACAGCTATTTTCATTTTACTTCTCCGTTTTGTTTTTTAGAAAATATAAGATATCCGAATTCGGCTACTAAAAGACCTAAAAATATGACTACTGAGCCTAAATACCCTCTTAAAGATAGCGTTTCTTTTCCTATTATGTATCCGAATACACCCGCCGTAACAGGTTCCATAGTAAAAATCAAAGCGGTTTTTGTCGGTGTAGTATACTGTTGCATTGTTGTTTGTATGATGAATGCGTAAACTGTTGCAAATATGGATGTTATAAGAAACGAGAATATTAAATACGAATCTAATTCTTTAGGCAAAAGATACGGTTCGTAGGATAGTGATGTTAGGGTTGAAAGTATCGATACTACGGTTATCTGTATCGTTGTTAATAGATATGTATCATATTTTCTTGAAAATTTGTCGGTCATGATGATGTGAATCGATATGAATATGGCGCAGATAATGGCTAAAGAGTCGCCTAACGATATGGAAAAACTTTCGTTTAAGGACATTAAGGCGACGCCTATTAAAGCCAATGTTACTCCTATTTGAGAATAAATCGACGGCATTTTTTTAATGATAAACGCTGACATAAAAGGCACTATGACCACGTTTAAGCCGGTGAGAAAACCTACTACGCTTGCTTTTGAGTATTCAAGCGCCACGGTTTGAAAGGCATACGACAAAAACAGCATAATACCCAAAAGCGTTCCGTCTCTTAAGATGTTTTTGTCCAATTTTTTGAATTTTTTGAAAAATAGGATAGCCAAAAGAATGCTTGCAATCCAAAACCTTATGGATAAAAATGCAAATGTAGGCATTATTTCGATGGATTTTTTGACGATGATAAATGTGCTTCCCCAAAAAACCGTTACGGATAGAAGAAGCAAATCGGCAATATGTTCGTATTTTACTTTTTTCATGTTTTAGAAACCCTTAAATGATATAGATTTGCCATAAATACGCCGAGCAATATAAAAAAAGCACCTATTATTTGATATATGTTCATTGTCATGTTTAAGACAAATGTACTTAAGATTATGGTTATTACGGGTTCAAACGATGAAAAAATGCTTGTAAGGGACGAGCCTATAATCTCTATTGACGCAAATAAAAATCCTATGGCAACGACGGTAGAGATGAGACCTAAAGATATTACTATCAACAACTGTTTTAATGATATAGGCTTTAAATTTGGGTGAAATATTATCGCAAACGATATTGCAGCAAACACTATCGTGTAAAACGTAAATGATAACGGGTTTTCGTTATTTAAAAATCGTTGAGCCACTATCAGATAAATACTGTATATTACCATTGCCGATATACCGAAAACCACGCCCATGAGTTTTAATTTTGAATTCAAAGCATCGTTGAATATAAATACAAAACCTACAAGAATAGCTAAAATGTATGAAACTTTAAACATATTTATGCTTTCGTTGAATATAAATACGGCAAGCAGGCTTACAAAAGCAGGATACAGATACAGCAAGAGCTCCGTTACGGAAGGTGAGACATATTTAACAGAGCTAAAAAAACAAAACGCTTGAGCGGTATAGAGAATACCACCCGTTATAATAGTTTTTTTGATAAGGTTTTTTGTGGGTTTTATAGTTTTTTTATCCTTTATTAAAAGAAATATAGCCATAAATACCGATGCGCTCAAGAATCTATAAAAGAGCATCTCTTTGGTTGAAAAACCTATATCGTATCCAATCCTGACAAATATTGCCAAGCTTGCAAATGCACAAGCCGATATAAAGGAATAAAAAAGACCCTTAAGTATTTTAGACCTATCCATTTCTACCTCGCTTTTCAATTGCGAAATAAATATATATTATTAACATTAAAAGTAAAGAAACTTATGTAGAGAGTTTGTTATCTATAATTGTAGCGCTCTATTATTTCATCGGCTTTTGCATCGTTTTCTATGTTTTTTATTGATTTAAGTATTTTTCTTAGGGTTTCTTGTCTGTGATTGGTATATTTATTTTTATACATAGCGCTATCGGCTGCTGAGATTAGCTCATTTGTTATTTTGAATTCACCGTTTTGTATGGCATAACCGCATGATGCGCTAAGGTATATATCTTTTTCTTGATTTTGATTATCTATACTGTCTTGTACTCTTTTTATAAATGCTTTGACGCCATCTTCGTCTGTATTTGGCATAATTACGGCGAATTCATCACCGCCTATTCTTGCTACTATGTCGTTTCCTCTTGCTTCGTTTGAAAGTATGTCTGCTATTCTTTTTATTAGCTTATCGCCATTTTGGTGTCCCAATGTGTCGTTTATTATCTTTAAGCCGTTTAAGTCATAAATTACCAAAGCAAGCGGATAATTTCTTTTGTTGCATAGCCTTTTTATTTCTTCTTCGAAATACCTTCTGTTAAACAAACCTGTAAGCGCATCGTGGAATCCTATATATTCAGCTTCTTTCTCTTTTAGATAGCGGTTTGTAATATCATATAGGGATATTATGAATATATCATCTTTTCCTAATTTTATAGTATTTATTGTAACTTCGAGCCATTTGTCTTTGTTTGTTTTTGTGGTTATTTTTATACTGCAATTTCTGCATTCACAGTCTCTATTTTGAACTGCTTTTGCCGTATTTGTTAGTGTTTTGGCGTTTTTATAGCCAATAATGCCTAATATATCTTCTTTTGTTGTGTTTTCATCAATCTCTAAAATATCCTTTGCTACATCGTTCATATATATAATATTACCTTTTTTGTCTGTAGCTATTATGCCTGTATTTATTATATCCATTAGCATTTTTAATCTTTCTTTTTCTTTGTCTATATTTTTAAATAAGAGAACGCTATCTGTTACATCTTTAGCGATGGCGACAACTTCATTATCTGTGAGTTTGTAGACTATAAATGAGAAATATTTTTCTTCATTTAAAGCAGGCACATTACTCACATAGTCTATTGATTTTATGGTTATACCACTTTCAAATACCTCTCTAATCTTTTGTATAACAAAAGGCGTGCGCGTACATATCTCTTCGATATCTTTACCTATCATTTCTTCTTTTTTCTTGCCCATATATTTTTCTACGCATTTATTTGCATCGCTTATTATTATCTTGTCATTCTTTTTATTGTAAACAAGGAGACAGTCGGGCATATACAAAGTAAGCAGTTGATATCTATTTAAAGCTTTTTTTAGCTCTAAATATGCTGTTTCTGCCTTGTTGGAGATATTGTTGATTTGCTCAGCTATATACCCTATGTCGTATATATTGAATTTTTGTATATCTAAGGTTTTCTTATTTGGATATTCTTTAAAAAACGTTTCCATCAATTTTATGTCTTTTCTTATTATTTTATACAAAATTATATACGCAAAAAATAGAATTATGATTATAAAAATAGATAAAATAGCAATAACCGTGATTTTTTTTGAAAGACTTTTTTTAAAGTCATTCATAGCAAATTCTATAAATGATGCTCTTAAATCCTTTAAATAGTAACCGCTGCCTATAATCCAGTTCCACGGTTTATATAAAACTAAATAGGACATTTTTAGACCGGTTTTGTCTGAATTGGGTATTTTATATTCATATTGGATTATTGAATAGCCTTGTTTTCTTAAGTCCTTTAAGAATAGTTTTCTAAAATATTTTCCTTTAGGGTCTGTAACATTGTCGGATATACATTTGCCCACTATGTGAGGCTTGTTTGGATTTGATAACACCCTTGCAAAGCAGTTGCCGCCATTTATGTTTATTAGTTCTGCAGCAAATATATAGCCATGCTCATGTTTTCCATATTTGTAAGTAGATAAATAATATAAAACATCTTCTTGGAGTTTTTTTTCAAACATATCTGTTTTTTCAGCGTAGCCTATATACCAATTAAACGGTTCGAACAGTTTTACATAACCCAACAATCCACACTTTTTATACCTTGTTTTTATGAAATACTCTTTTTTATTTTTATCGGTATAAAAGATTTTATTGGATAGGTAGCATGAATGTTTGCTTGAATATATTTTATTGCCTTCAAAATCATCTATAAAGAAGTATCCGTAAGAGTCGCCAAATTCTATTGATTTTACTGTGTTTATGATTAGTTTTTTTAATTCTTTTTCGGTCAGTTTATTTTTATTAAGATTATACATTTTATATGCTGTTTGATAAATTGTATATGTATTATTTCTTATTTTTGATTTAAGATTCCACATATTGTCGACTCTTTTTCTATTTATATAATTTATTACAGAGTCAACGCGATGAATTAAAAGCTCTTTTTTATCTTCTATATAGATTTTTTCCATTATCTCTGAATCGTTTTTAAAATCTTCATAGGCATAATATATCCAAGCTATGCTAATAGTAAGCGATGTTAATACTATGCCAACTATAGTAACTATGATAAAGAGTTTTGACAATTTTATTTTTTTCATTGTTAAACTTTTTCACCCTTAGACATAACTTTTAATATTCTACTAAAAAAATTGCTGAATGACAAGATTATAATGTTGATAAAATTTTAATATAGATTATATTGTTAGCTAAATATTTATTTCTATTATTTTTTATTTAATATATTGGTTAAGGAAAATAAAATTTTAGTGCTGGGTTGTGGGTTTGGATATTATGCATTCTTGCACTTGATGAATTGTTTAAAAATTATATAATCTTTGCAAGAACTTTTTGGAGGTAGATATGTTAAAAGAAAAAATTATAGGATTAATTGGCGCAGGCAAGATGGGTGGTGCTTTGATATCGGGTCTTTTAAACAAAGGTATAGAGAGTGAGAATATAATAGTGTCGGATAAATTTGCAGCCGATGAAGTTCAAAGAAAGTTTAATGTTAAGATAATGGATAATCCTGAATTAGCAAAAGAAGCTGATATAATTATTTTAGCAGTGCAGCCAGCTGATATTTTTGAATGTTTGCAAGATATATATCCCTATGTTGATAACAGTAAATTGATAATATCCATAGCCGCAGGCATTAAGGTTGAAGTAATGCGCTCTGTTTTGAAGAAGGGCAGGTTTATCAGGGTTATGCCCAATGTTGCAGCCATTGTAAAAGAAGCTGTGTCGGCTATCTATTGCGGTCCGAGAACTACAAAAGACGATGAAGAGATGGCAATAGCGATTCTTAGCCTTGTCGGTGAAGTTGTAGTTATAAGAAATGAAAAATATATGGATGCCGTAACAGGGCTTTCAGGCTCAGGTCCAGCTTATATTTTTGAAGTTATAGAAGCCTTAGCAGACGGCGGAGTTAGGGTTGGTCTAAGAAGAGCCGATGCCTTGAAATTAGCCGCCCAAACGGTAAAAGGAGCGGCAGAACTTGTATTAAAAACACAAAAACACCCAGCCGAACTAAAGGATATGGTAGCTTCACCCGGCGGAACGACAATATACGGTTTAGCTGAGCTTGAAAGAAAAGGAACAAGAGGAGCCTTTATCGATGCCGTAGTTGCAGCGACAAAACGTTCTGAAGAACTCGGCTCTTAATATATTTACAATAATCATACGAAGTTATATTGCATTTTCTTGAAAATAATATAAAATGTATAAAATGATTAAAATCAATTCGTGGAGCATTTTATGGCAAAGATGAATAGCTTTTATAAAGTTTTTCATATTATTAGATTGTTAAACGACAACAGAAACGGTGTTACTGCGCAAGACATAAAAAGATATTTTGATGATAAAGGATGGGATTATAGTTTAAGGTCTGCTCAACACGATATAGAGATGGTTGAAACCGTAATAGCAGAGCACGGTTTGGATAATTTTTTAGAGGTAATAAAAAAAGGGAAACAGAAAATAATTAAATATAAAAATCCACCAAAGTTAATAGGCGATATGATAAGACAAAGGCAGCAAAAATATATTTTAAAACTGCTTGAAAAGATATTGGGAAAGGAAAGGGTAGAAGAAGAATTTAAAGATTTGCTGGAATATGGCGATTATTCTATGTTTGAGATACTTGGCTTTAATATGTCTCAATACGATGTAAATCAGAGAATTGTGGACGATATAACGCGTGCTATAAAAAGAAAATCTATGATATCATTTACATATCAAAGAAGAACAAGAAAAATCAAAAAAACATATAGCAACGTAATACCTTTAAAGATTTTGATAATGGAAGACGGTTGGTATCTTTTGGCAAAAAAACAAAACGACAAGATTTTAAGAACGTTTATCGTGGATTTCATTTCGGATATAGATATTGGAGAAAAAATTACCGAAGAAATAGATATTGGTAAGATAGATGAAACGGTTAGAAACGCTAAAACTATTTGGTATATAGGTCAAAAAAAGGTTACGATAAAAGCCCAATTGTCTTCTCAGATTAGCCATAAAGTTTTGGAAATGGCTGAGAAGGGCATAACATATTTTTCAAACCAAAAGATTGTTAATAAGGATGAGAATAATAACCTTATTATAAATTTTGATATAGCTGATGACGATAATTTTCAGGTTGATTTTAAAAAACAGGTTTATCCTTGGCTTCCCGACATCAAAATACTATCGCCCAAAAAGTTTGTCAATTTTATAAAAAGCGATTTGAAAAAGGTT
>Ga0256842_1002039_pt1 | contig 15156 bp, 11 predicted proteins | sample 4559240metaG_FD_185973 | JGI IMG/M metagenome (GOLD analysis project Ga0256842, IMG submission 185973) | Hydrothermal vent microbial communities from Guaymas Basin, Mexico - 4559-240 | ecosystem: Environmental > Aquatic > Marine > Hydrothermal vents | place: Mexico: Guaymas Basin | collected...
CTACATCGTACTTTGAAACCATATCTTTTTTTAATAATCTTTTATGTCTTTCTAGGTTCAAAAGTAAATTTTGATATTGATTAATATACATTTGGGAAGCAAGTTGTGCTTGTGAAATTCCCAAATCAACTTGTGCTCTTGCACTATCTATCTCTTTTGAGTCTATCTCATAAAGAAGAGTTCCTTTTTTAACTCTTTGACCCTCCTCAGCACCTACAGCAATTACAAATCCCATATATCTACTTGTTATCATTTTTTGATTATCTGAAATAACACTACCTGTTAACTTCAATACTTCTGCATTTAAACTCGTTATTAAAACCAATAAAAAAACTACTAATTTTATAAAACTTCTCATATTTTTTCTCCATTTGCTATCTTCTCTAATTCAAGTATCTTACTACTTCTACTATTTTGAATCTCTTTAAGTTTTAAAACTTTTTCTATCTCTAATGACTGTTTTATTATTACGTCATTAATAGATACCAATTTTTCTTGGTATCTACCCAAATAATTTTTATAAATAGTTCTTGTAAGCTCAATCTCTTTTTCTAAACTATCAATGTCAAAATCAAAACTTTTTATCTCTGTTATAATTTTTTGTACTTGAAGAGTAATCCCCTTGATTGCTAAATTAACTTGAGATTGTACCTTAAGATTTTCTACTCTTGCTTTTTCGATATTTTTAGTATTTATTCCACCATCATAAATATTCCACGTTAACTGTACTCCAAATGTATATGCATCATGCTCTGAAAAATCACCCAAAAATGTATTGTCTGCACTACTATACTCAGCAAATGCTCCTATTTGTGGTAAGCTTGCTGACTTCTCAAGTTCTATAGCCATGTCAGTTATTTTTAACCCTTGTTTAGCTTTTTTTATATCTATATTTTGCTTAAGTATCTCATTTATATCTAAAGTTTTTGCATTTGTTTTTTTATAACTACCAGAAATAGACTCTACTTTAGAATTTAATAAAAAAGATATAAAGTGATAAACCAACTTTTTATTCGCTTCGGCTTTATTGATCATTCTTGTTACATTTGCTCTTTTAGATTGAACTTCAAGAAGATCAACCTTTTTTGCATAACCTTCATCAATCATACTTTGAGCCATATTTTCAAGCTTTATCATGTTATTTTTAATTATATCTAGATTATGTAGGTATGAATTTAAAAGATATATATCAAAATAACTTTTTTTAAGTTGATATATTTTTTCATTTACAATTTTTTGAGTATCAAGTTTACTCATTTTTGCTAAAGCTTTTGTTATCTTTCCATACTGTTCTAGCTTACCGCCTGTATATATAGGTACCTGGTATTGTAGTTTTGTTTGAAAGTGATTTCTTGCATCTGGATAGTTTAAATCATGTGGTGGGGTATCATAATCAGGATTTCCTGCCATAAAATTATTCATAAATTCTTCAGCACCAAAATCACCAAAATTTGCTTCTCTACTTTGAAGTTTAAAGCCAAATACATTTCCTGCATCATTAGATCTCAATGCAGACTGTATTAAATTTAGTTTACCATAGTTATAACCAACAGCAATTTCATGTTCAAAAGTTTTTATCTTCTCATCAAACTTTGCAACATTTATCTCTAAGTTATCTTTTTTAAGTATAGATATAGCTTGCTCTAAACTTAAATTTTTATATGCCTCATTTGAAGCAAAGATAGGCAAAACCACAAGGGTTAGCCATATTAACAGTTTCATTTCACACTCCGTTTTTTTAATAGTCGTATATTATAGCGAAAATACGACTATTTTTATCTTAAACTAGCTGTGAGATTTTACAATAAGTACTGTCATCTTTATATTGATTACTATAAATCGAAAAAATTGCCAAATTACGCAACTTCTTCTAAACTTTGTAAATGCTGATGGTACTGGTGTGTAGTCATTTTGACTATATGGTGTTACTTTCATTTTATTTTCCTTTATTACTTTATTTTATTGTCTCCTCTTAAAAAGGGTCAGGTCTAAACTTTAAACTTTTATTCTGGAATTAGTGTCCAAAATGGCTTTAACTTTGCTTTCCATAAGAAACCAAAATGCAACAAGTGTTTAACCCAGTGACCAGCAAGTCCTATCTCCCCAAATGTTCCATTTAAATCTCTTCCATAATCAGGATACTTATCATAATCAGGAACAATTGGATACATAGTCATAGCAGCAGCGCTTCCACTAAAAATACCTTTTCCAGCACTTGCAACACATGCTGCACCCATCTCACTCATTTTTGCTGTATGAGTTGGTTCAGTTGCGCCATTTAAAATCATATCTTTAAGGCTTTGTGCTACTGCTTTTCCCATCATAGCACTTGGCATTCCTGTTCTTGGTGGAGTTGGATTAATAGGTGTTCCATTTGGACTCTTCATTGGTTTTGATATAAGATGAGGAGGAGCAAAAGCTATACCTACTGCAAATACATTTTTATATGTCTGATTTTGACATTTTGATGGCCAGTCAGCTGCAGACCATGTTTCAAATGGTTGTGTACCTTTTGAATAATCAGCATCAACAAACATGAAACCACCTGGGTTAAATATTTTCGATGTTATATCTTCTCCTGCTTTATCATAAGCTTTCATTCCACTTCCTGCAAAAGGAGGAATTAACATTGAAAAATCAAACTCTTCTTCATGCTTTGAGCCATCAAGTAACTCATATTGAACTTTATCTTTTTCAACCTTACTTACATGAGCTCTTGTTATCCATTTTACATCTCTTTCTGTATATAAAGACTCTGCAAAAACTTTTCCACTAGTAATATATCCACCCATTTTAAGGTGCATTCCACCTACGCCAAAATCTCCTAATTCATACTCATTTGAGATATATGTAATTGTGGCATTATCTCTAACACCTTCTTCATTTAATTTATGTTCAACATTAAAAGTATATTCAAAAGCAGCACCTTGACATGTACACATACCATGCCCAGTTCCTATTAATATTTTTTTCTTCTCTCCAGCTTTCATTTGAACAATTAATTCATTTAATTTCTCAGAAGCTTCAACAGCATGATCAGCAGTACAAACTGAAACAGTATGTCCACCATCTGGACCAAGCCCTTCAGTTGCTCCAAAATTTAATTTTGGTCCTGTTGCATTAACAAGGTAATCATATATTAATTCTTCACTTTCTCCTGCTTTATCTTGACCTGTATACTCTATTGTAACAAAAGGTTTATCTTGTCCATTTGAACCTTCAGGATTAATTGAAACACCCTTAGCTTGTCTATAATCAATTCCAGCTTTCTTGTAAACAGGAGCTAATTCAAAAACAACTTCCTCTTTACTCATGCCATCAACACCTACCCAAATATTAGATGGAATCCAGTTCCACATACTATTTGGAGTGACTACCACAACTTCGTGACTAGACCCCAACCATTTTTTTAAAAAAGTAGCCGTAGTATGCCCTGATACTCCACCACCCAATATTACAACTCTTGCCATGCCTTCTCCTTCTTATAGCTATTATTTTTTATTATACATTAGAATTAAAAAAATATAGCTATTTTAATAAGAAAAAGTTATTTTCAAAAACAAAAGGAGTAAAATTGTATCACTTTTAAGTCACAACAAAGTAAAAAAAAATAGAAAAGTTATTAGTAGTAAAAGTTTAGTATAAGAGAGATAATTCATTTCTCTTATACTAATTTTATTAGAGAACTGCGTATTCTGCCCAGATACAAGTTTCTAAGCCATTTAGCTTAGTAATTAATTTCTTATCAATATTCTCATCTATAAGAATAACAGCCATTGCTAAACCATGATCATCTCGACCCAATCTAAAGTCAGCTATATTAACACCCTCACTTGAAAGAATAGAAGATATATCAGCGATAACCCCTGGTACATCAGAGTTTTTAAAAATTATCATTTTACCTTTTGGTTTAAAATCAAATTTAAATCCATTGATACCAACAATACGTTGTTCTTCCTCTCCAAAAACAGTACCACTTACAGTAGTAACACCTTTTTCTGTAGTTAGTCTAACTGTTATTCTATTTTTATATCCACTTGTATTGTTGAGAACTTCATCTTTTATCTCAATAACCTTTTCTTCAGCAATAAACTCTGCATTAACATAATTTATCTTATCACCCATTGATTCTTTTAAAGATCCTACTAAAGCAAATGTTAAAAGTGATTTTGCATGTTCTCCAACTTCACCTTCTGCTTCAATACGGACCGATTTAATAGAAGCTTTATTAATTTGTGCACATAAGAAACCCATTTTTTGTACTAACTCTAAATATGGCTCAACAAAAGGAGGTAAATCTTCTGCTTTTATAGGTAAATTTAATGCATTTGGATAACTTACACCACGTGCTGCACTTATAGCATTTTCTGCAGCTTGAACAGCTATTTTCTCTTGAGATTCTACTGTATTTGCACCAAGATGAGGAGTTACACATATATTTTCTAAATCTAATAAAAAATGATCTGTTGCAGGCTCATATGAAAAAACATCAATTCCAGCATAAGCAATTTTTCCATTTTTTATACCATCATAAAGTGCTTTTTCATTATATAATCCACCACGAGCACAGTTTACTAATCTAACACCATCTTTCATCTTTTGAATCTCATCAACTCCGATTATATCTATTGTCTCTTTATTTTTTGGAGTATGAATCGTTATAAAATCACAGGCTAAAATATCATCAAAATCAGTAGTATACTCCATACCCAAATCTGTGGCTTTAGAAGATGTTATATAGGGGTCATAAGCGATGATATTCATATCAAAACTCTTTGCTCGAATAGCAACTCGACTTCCAATATTTCCAAATCCAATAACTCCAAGTTTTTTACCACTTAGCTCAACACCGTACCACTTCTCTCTTTTCCATACTCTATCATATTTTAAGTGGTTATTTGCACCTGTAAAACTTCTTGCTGTTCCAAGTAAATGTGCCATTGTAAGCTCAACTGCAGCAATTGTATTTGCCGTTGGAACATTCATAGCTATTATTCCACGTCTACTACATCCCTCTTGATCAACATTATCAACTCCAACACCAGCTCTTACAATTGCTTTTAAATTTTTTGCAGCATTTAAAAACTTCTCATCAACATCTGTAGAACTTCTTGTAATCGCAACATCAGCATCACCAATGATATTTAAAAGCTCATCTTTAGAAACCTTTACTGCATCTATTATCTCTATATTTTCTTCTGCTTTTAAAAGATCGAAGCCTTTTTGATGTATTGCATCACATACTATTATTTTCTTTTTCATAACCATACCTCTACTATTTTTGATTCTATATCATAATCTTCTAGTTTTTTTACTACACTTTTCAATGAATTTTCAGTTTTACTTCCTACATATATAGTTGGTTTACTATCTCTTTTTTCTACAACATATGGTAAATCCATCTGAGAAAGAGTTTGAACAATACAAAAAATAGAATAACGATCAGCTTTATCGACAACCAATCTATAAGATTTTATTTTTGGTGGAATATACTTTTTTAAATCTATTTGCATATAAAGTTCATTGACAGGAAATGAGAACTTGGACTCTTTTGAGTTAGCAAGTAACTCTGTCCAAGTTCTATCTTGTAGTATTTTTTCACTCTTTTTTAAAGAAGGTGAAAGGTACTCAGAATCTATTTGTACACCACTTCTTTCATCATCAAGTAGGCTAAATAAAACCACACCCAAAACAACAATAAGGAGTACAAATAACGCTATAGTTACCTTTTTTTGCATTTTAGAGATATATCTCTATTTCAATTGGTCTTTAATGATGTCTCCAAGAGTCATCTTCTCTTCTTTATTGATCTCTTTTAATGCTTCTCTCTCTTTTTGCTTAGACAGTCTTCTTACAGATAATCTAATACGATTTTTTCTATCATCTATAAAAGAGATTGCAGCTTCTATTTCATCACCTATTTTTAACTCTTCTTCTGGGTTTGATAATAAATCTTCTGTACGAATTAACGCATCTACATTATCTTCTAGTTCAACAAATACACCAAAATCTTTTATATCTCTTATTTTACCAGTTACTATATCACCATTAGAATGCTCTTTTGCATACTTTGCAATTGGACTATCTTCTAACTCTTTTTTACTTAATGATACTTTTTCATTTATATCATCAATTTTAATAATTTTAACTTCAATTTCATCACCAGTATTTAAAAGTTCTCTACATTTGTCACTTCTATTCCAAGAGATATCTTCATTATGTAAAAGACCTTCTATACCACCTATTTTAATAAATGCACCAAAATTAGTTATAGTAGTAACTATACCTTTAACAACATCACCTGTATTGTAGTTTTTTAAGAAATCTTCAAATGGCTTTGGAAGAACATTTTTCAATGAAACTCTTAATCTTCTCTCATCACAATTAATTTCAATAACTTCTACGTCAATATCTTGATTTTCAGAGATATAATCTTTTGGATGTTTAATGTTTTTATCCCAAGAAATCTCAGAAATATGTAAGAAACCTTCTATATCATTTCCAAGATCAACAAATGCACCATAAGGTTCAATATTGCTAACTTCAACTTGAATAGAATCTCCAACTTCTAACTGGTCTTTAATCTCTTCCCAAGGATCTGGCATAGCAGCTTTTATAGAGAGTGAAAGATGTCTTTTTTCTTTATCATACTTGATTGCTTTTACAGGAACTACTTCACCTTCAGAGTAAATAGTACTTGGGTTTACAGGTCCTTTATAGCTTATCTCACTATAGTGAACAAGTCCATCAATACCACCAACATCAACAAACATACCGTAAGTTGTTATCTTTTTAATTACTCCATCAACTACTTCATCAGCGTCTATTAACTCTTGAACTATCTCTTTTCTCTTTTTTCTATCATCATCTAAACATTTTTTACGAGATACAACAATAGATTCATTCTCTTTATCTATTTTAATAATTTTAACTTTTACCATTTTTCCCATAAGAGCATTCATATCTCTTACAGCAGCTTGTGAACGTGGAAGGAAAAACTCTACAGTATTTTCATCTTCAACGATAAAACCACCTTTATTTTTACCTACAACTTTAAGCTCATAAACTTTATCTTCATCTTCTTTATAATCAGCAATAAATGATTTCACACGCTCTTTACGAATCGCTTTTTTATGAGAAACATTTGGACGCTCGTTTCTGAAACCAGAAATAACAACTTTGATTGTATCGCCTACTTTATATGTAATATTACCTTCGCTATCCATCAACTCTGAAGTGTATAATCGTCCTTCTGACTTCTTACCCACATCAACTAAAGCAACATCATCTTTAATTTCAACAATAACACCATCAATTAGTGCATCTCTTCCAGAATCTTTTTTGAAAGACTCTTCTAGCATTGCTGCAAAATCCATCTCCTCTAGTTCTTCTACAGCTTCAGATTGAACTGTCTCGTTCGCCTCATTTACCATTATATTCCCTTTTTTTTAATTTTAGTTTTTATACAAGTAGTACTGAGCTGGTATACTCAGTTTGCATAAAATTGCACTATTATACTTTAATTTTGCTTATTTTTCCAATAACTTTTTCAATAATCCAATCAGGAGTCGATGCACCAGCAGTTATGCCGCATAGTTTTTTATTTTCAAACCACTCTTTTTTGAGCTCTTTTTCATTTTCTATTAAAAAACTCTCATCACAAGACTCTTTTGCAATAGAAAAAAGTTGCTTCGTATTTGATGAGTTTTTACCTCCAATAACAATCATAACATCTGCCTCTTTTGCTAACTCTTTTGCTGCATCTTGATTTTCAAATGTCGCATTACAAATTGTATTAAATACTCTTACCTCTTTATAATTAGTAGTCAAATAATTAACTATTTTTAAAAATTCTTCAACTTTTCTTGTTGTTTGAGCGACTATTGCTATCTTATTATTTAATCTATTGTCTTTTAAATCTTCAACAGAATTTACAACTTTTGCACCATTTTGAGCATAACTTTGAACACCTCTAACTTCAGGATGATTTGAATCCCCAAAGATAACAACATCATACCCTTCACTGCTCATCTGCTCACAAATTTGTTGTGGTTTTGTTACATAAGGACAAGTAGCATCTATTATCTCTGTGCCACTTCCTTTTAACTTAGATAAATCACCTTTCGTAATTCCATGTGTTCTAATAATGGCTTTTTTAACCCCATCAGCTTGAGATGCATCTTCTAAGGTATCTACATTGAAATTTACTTTTAGTCTATTTATCTCTTCGTTATTATGTATAAGTGGTCCAATAGTAGAAGCATCTTTTGAATTTTCAGCAATCTTAATCGCCCTTTTAACTCCAAAACAAAATCCATAACTTTTTGCTAATCTAATATCCATAAGATACATTTCCTATAGAAGATAAGAGTTCGATAAAGTTAGGAAAAGATGTTTGAATACATTTGGTATCAGTAACTTGTATTGGAGTTATCAATCCTGCTATTGCAAAACTCATAGCAACTCTATGGTCACCATAACTATCGACTGTAGCTGTTTTAAATTCACCACCAATTACTTCATATCCATCTTCAAACTCATCTACATGTAAACCACATTTTTTAAGATTCTCTACAACAGAAGATATTCTATCACTCTCTTTTACTCTAAGCTCTTTTGCATTTTTTACTAAACTATTTCCATCTGCATATCCAAAAGCAATACTAAGTGCAGGAAGTTCATCTATAAGCCATGCAATATTATCTTCTACAACAACTCCTTTTAGTGGAGCATACTCTATAACTATATCTCCCACACTATCATATGAGTTCTCTTTTTCTATAAACTCTATTTTTGTTCCCATTTTTTGTAGTACTTTATATGCCTCTACCCTTGTAGGATTTAATAGCATATTTTTAAGTATAACTTTTGAATTTGGTGTAATGGCAGCTGCTACTGCAAAGAAAAAACCACTAGATGGGTCATTTGGAACAGTTATATCTAAAGGCTTTAGAGGTTTTGTCATAGGATGAAGAGTGACTGTTGTTCCATTTGAAACTATATCTACACCCATAGCTCTTAACATCTTTTCGGTATGATCACGACTAAGAGTCGGCTCACTTAATGTTGAAACTCCTTTTGCTCTAAGGCCTGCAAGTATCAAGGCACTTTTAACTTGGGCAGATGCAATAGGACTATCGTAGTTAAAGGGCTCTAGTTTGGCTCCTCTTATACTAATAGGAGCCAATTCTCCACCATCACGGCCATCAATAATAGCACCAATCTCTCTTAAAGGATTTGATACTCTTTTCATAGGCCTACTTGCCAAGTACTTATCACCATGCAAAACATAAAAACCATCGAGTGAAGATAAAAAACCCATAAGAAGTCTAATCGCTGTTCCAGAATTTCCACAATCAAGTATACTCGCAGGCTCTTTTAACTCTTTTGGAGGAGTTATTACTAAAGTATCTCCATCTTTTTTAACATTTGCTCCAAGACTCTCTGATATGCTAAGGGTACATAGTGTATCTTCTGCATTCAAAAAGTTCCTTACTATTGAAGGTTTATCACTTAACAAAGAAAAAATAGCACATCTATGTGATATTGATTTATCACTAGCTATCTTTGAAGTTTCAAATATAAATTCACTCTTTGGTGACACTTTTAAAAAACTCATCTTACTGTTATACCAAACTTTTCATTAAGAGATTTCAACATCTCTTCTATCATATTTGAAACATCTTCATCTTCAAATGTTTTTTCTTCAGATTGAAAATGAAATTTTATAGTCAAACTAATTTTATCTCCAAATGACTCATCTTCATATATATCAATTGGATAAAGTTTACTCATCTCTTTTGGAGCAATTGACATAATATATTTTTTAAGTTCACTAAATCTCATATCTTTTGAAACCATCAAGCTCAAGTCTCTAATACTTTCAGGAAATTTAGAGTAAGGCTTAGCCTCTTTTCTCTCGTAGTTTAGAGCATTCATATCTAGTTCGCATATATAAGTACGATTTAAATCTAACTCTTTCTCTATATTAAGATGAACTCTTGATATATAACCTATATCTTTACCATTTAAAATAACTCTTCCATACTCATAAGGACTACTTAGATTGTCTTTTGGTGTAGAGGCTTCAATCTCAAAATTTCCAATAACACTACTAACTTTATCTGCAAAACTAAAAAAGTCTATCGTAGCTGGTTTACCATGATTTGAAACTTTTCCTGTTTCAACTTCGCCACTAAAAACAAAAGCAATATTTGTTGTCTCTTCTCTACTCTTATCAAATACTGTTCCTACTTCAAAAAGTTTTATACTTTTTTTACCAAACTTTGTATTTCTACTAACTGATTCCAATATATTTGGTATCAAAGATGAACGTAAAGTATCTAACTCATTTGTTATTGGATTTGTAATTTCTCTTTTTTTATAAATTGTCTTAAGCGCGTATTTTTCTACTCTTTCACGATGGTCAAATACAAAGTGTAGTGTTTCAAAAAAACCAACTCCAATAGCACGATGTCTATACATCTTTCGCTTTTGAAAGTTATGATATGAATTATTCATCTTATCACGCTCTGCAAATATAAGTGGCTTTGAAGTTATATTGTCTATACCAACTATACGGACTATCTCTTCACATACATCTTGAATATTAACTACATCATGGCGATGTGGTGGAACTATAACATTCATAACACTCTGTTCACTCTTAAAAATAACTCCAAAACCAAGACGCTTAAGTATCTGGATAATTCTATCTTTTGGAATCTCTTCACCTATAATATCTGTTAAAATATTTAAATCTATCGGAATTCTCATCTCATCTATATCTTGTATTACTTGTTGACTTCCAGCATATAAAACTATTTTTGAATATTTTTTTAAAAGTTCTATCATATAATCCATACCAAAATCTAAATCTGGTTCACTTCCTCGACTTGAACGATAATAATGTCTATCAGATTCTAATTTTTTATTTGCACTATTTATTGAAATAATCTCTGGATTAGTATAATTTGCTTCTAATATAACTCTTTTGTCTTCTTTTTTTGCTTTAGTATCTTCATACTGTGAAATACCAACATATGACATAATTTGAGAATTTTTATTAAAAACTGCATCAAGTCCATTTGTATGTTTCTTTATTTTAACAGTCGCTTTTCCATCTAAATTTGAAAAACAAGCATGTGAGTAAGTTCTAAGAAGGACACCTGTAGTATAAGTTGCATACTCTACTACTCTCTCTAATTCTGTAGGCTTATATATATCCGCAATAGCTAAACGAAGGTCAATCAAAAATGAACTCTTAATATCCTCTTTGTCATAAACTCTATAAAGTAAAGATGCATCTACTTTGTCATTTGCACTTACATTTAAAACTCTACCAATTCCTAGTTGATGATCATCATCTTCACTACTAAAAGCTACTATATCCAAGTCATACGGAACACTAAGATCTCTTGCAACTCCATGTATACTCAAACAATCTCCACGATTTGCGGTCAATTCTATCTCGATTACATCATCATTTACAAGTTCATATTCACTAAATTCACGTCCCAAAATAAGCTCGCCTATACTATCATCTAAGACCATAATACCATCACCCATTTTTGGAAGTCCTATTTCCTCAGATGAACAAATCATACCACTTGAGTCAAGTCCACGAAGTTTTGCTTCTTTTATTTCCATACCATTAGGTAAAACTGCTCCAACTTTTGAGACTACTACATGTAAACCAGCTTTTACATTTTTTGCACCACAAACTATCTGTTTTGTTTCATCACCTAAATCAACTTCACAAACATTTAGTTTATCTGCATCAGGATGTTTTTTACATGTAAGAACTTTTCCTACTACTATATTTTTTGGAACTCTAATCTTTTCTAAGCTATCAACTTCAAGACCTATAGCATTTAATGTGCTACAAATATCTTCTGAAGTTATTCCTTTTAAGTTTATCCACTCATTTAACCATGTTCTTGTTAATATCATCTAAATTGCTCCAACAGTCTTAAATCGCCCTCAAACAAAGAACGTAAATCAGGTATTTTGTGTAGAAGCATTGCAAATCGCTCAACTCCAAGTCCAAAGGCATAACCACTAACATCTTCATAACCAACAGCTTTGAAAACGTTTTCATCAACATATCCACTTCCAAGAACTTCAAGCCAACCAGTATGAGAACATACTCTACAGCCATCTCCTTTACAGAAGATACAGCTTATATCTACTTCTGTACTTGGCTCTGTAAACGGAAAAAAAGATGGACGAAAACGTACTTCAACTTCACCGAACATATACTTTAAAAAATCTTCTAAAATATACTTTAGATTGGCAAATGAAACTTCACCACTCTTTCCAACAACAAGACCTTCTACTTGATGAAACATAGGAGTATGCGTTAAATCGTAATCTCTTCTAAAAACAGCCCCTGGACAAATCATACGAATTGGAGGTTTTTCTTTTAACATAGTTCTTATCTGAACTGGACTTGTATGAGTTCTTAAAAGCATACTATCTTCAAAATAAAAAGTATCTTGCATATCACGAGCAGGATGGTATTTTGGAAGATTTAGTGCTTCAAAATTATGAAAATCATCTTCTACTAAAGGACCCTCTTCAATAGAAAAATTCATACCAACAAAATACTCTATAATCTTATCCATTGTATCCATAACAGGGTGCAATGCCCCTGCTTCACTAGTCGCGTTAAATAGTGTCACATCAACACCATCTTTTTTCATCTCATAAGCTATCGCTTCAGATTCAAGTACAATTTTTTTATCACTCAATAGATTTAAAAAGTGCTCTTTATTAGTATTTAATTTTTGTGCAAAATCTTTTTTCTCTTCATTTGATATACTCTTCATTTTCGCAAATTGGCCTGCAAAATAACCTTTTTTACCGAACATAGAAACTCTCAATGCTTCTAACTCTTTTAAAGATTCACAAGCTATAATCTGCTTTTCCATCTCTTTCAATTGTAATGCCTTATAATAATTTTTATCTATTTTATTAAAAAGTTGATTATAAAACGGTTAAGTGGTACAATAATAAAAAATATAGGAGAACAAATGACAATATTTACAAAAATAATAAACGGTGAAATACCATGTAATAAAGTACTTGAAAATGATGATTTTTTGGCATTTCATGATATAAATCCAAAAGCACCTATTCATATACTTATCATACCTAAAGTTGAAGTTGAAAACTTTCAACAAGTAAGTCCTGAAATCATGGCTGGACTTACTTCATTTACTCAAGAAGTAGCAACTTTTTTAGGTTTAGATAAAAGTGGTTATAGATTGATTACAAACAATGGAAGTAATGGAGGACAAGAGGTTATGCACCTTCATTTTCACCTTTTAGGTGGAGCAAAACTAAGCTGGAGCCACCTTAGTGATAGTGACTCCAAAAACTTTATTTAGTATTTAACCAATTTTCAAAATACTCTAACTGTTTCAAGGTAGAACACGTTGCTGTTCCACCTTGAGAATCTCTAGCATTCATAGAAGACTCTAGTTGTAATGTACTTATAATATCTTCTTTTATAGAAGATTCAAACTTTTGAAGAGCTTCTAGATTTAACTCACTTATATCTTTTTTGTTCTCTTGTGCAAATGCCACAATTTCACCTGTAAGTTTATAAGCATCTCTAAATGTATATCCACAATTTTTAGTAAGATAATCTGCTAAATCTGTAGCAGTTAAATGACCTTTTTTAGTGGCTTTAAGCATAGCTTTTTCATCTATCCTCATACCTTTTAATGCTTCACTCAAAATTTTGATAGAAATAGTTGCTGTCTTTACACTATCAAAAACACCCTCTTTATCTTCTTGCATATCTTTATTGTATGCAAGTGGTAAACCTTTTAAAACTGTTAACAATGCGATAAGATTTCCATTTACACGCCCAGTTTTCCCTCTTAATAACTCAGGTACATCAGGATTCTTTTTTTGAGGCATGATTGAACTACTTGTACTATACTCATCACTAAGCTCTACAAATCCAAACTCACTACTACTCCAAAGAATTATCTCTTCAGATAAACGTGAAATATGCATCATCATAGTCGAGATATTAAAAAGAATCTCTAATGCAAAATCTCTATCACTTACAGTGTCTAAACAGTTTATACTAACACTATCAAAACCTAAAAGCTTTGCTTCATACTCTCTATCTGTTTTATATGGAGTTCCAGCAAGTGCAGCACATCCAATAGGAGATATATTGTTTCTTTCATATGAACTTTCAAGTCTCTCTATATCTCTTTTAAACATAGAAGCATAAGCCAACATATGATATGCAAAATTTATCGGTTGAGCGTGCTGAAGATGTGTCATACCAGGAAGAAGTGTTTTTGTATGTTTTGCAGAAATATTAAGTAAAACTCTTTGTAATTCTAAAAGAAGCTTTACTAAATCTCTATTACTTTTTAAAACATACATTCTAAAATCTAATGCTACTTGATCATTTCTACTTCTTGCAGTATGCATTCTTTTTGCATCATCGCCTATAAGAGCACTCAAACGGCTCTCTATTGACATATGTATATCTTCATCTTCTATATCAAACTTATACTCTCCATCTTCAATCTCATTTTGAATTACATATAAGCCATCTATAATTTTATTTTTTGCATTATCTGAAATAATATTTTGTTTTGAAAGCATTTTTACATGAGCAATCGAGCCTTCTATATCTTGAAGATAAAGCTCTTTATCAAACATTATTGAAGCATTAAACTCATCTAAGAGCTTTGCCTTTGGAGCAGTTGTTTTTCCTGAAGCAACTTTTGACAATACGAATCCTTTTACATAAAAGTGAGGGAGTCTAAACTCCCCCTATGAAAGTTATAACTTTGGTCCAGCACTTGAAAAGTCTGAATCTTCTGTTATATATTTTTTAAAGTTTTTAATAAACATCGCAGCTAACTCTTTTTTTGAAGCATCAAAAAGAGATTTATTTTTCCATGTATTTCTTGGATTCAACACAATAGTATCAACCCCATCTAGTTTTTTAGGAATACTAAGTCCAAAAGTTGCAGTTTTTTCAAACTCTTCATCTTCTATACTACCATCAAGTATAGCATTTATACATGCACGAGTTGCTTTTATACTCATACGAGTTCCTACACCATAAGGTCCACCAGTCCAACCTGTATTGACTAAATAAACATCAACACCATGTTC
>Ga0256842_1002040_pt1 | contig 15153 bp, 10 predicted proteins | sample 4559240metaG_FD_185973 | JGI IMG/M metagenome (GOLD analysis project Ga0256842, IMG submission 185973) | Hydrothermal vent microbial communities from Guaymas Basin, Mexico - 4559-240 | ecosystem: Environmental > Aquatic > Marine > Hydrothermal vents | place: Mexico: Guaymas Basin | collected...
AAGCAATAACTGGTCTTCAGTTTTGATAAACGAAGAAACATATAATTTTGAAGATGGTATGGAGATGTTTGAATCAGGAACTAGTGATGATAAAAAATGGGTAAGCACAACTTATACTTTAGATGGTGGTCTTGTGATAAAAGTTTTCTGTCAGGGAGAAGGAACTGGTTGTAAACAAGAAGTAGCAAAAGCAAAAATTGATGCAGAATTGTATCATTAAATAAAAATATGGAATGGGGATTTTCCTCATTCCATACATTATAAATCTAAATTAATCATTAATAGTGAGGAAACATTTTGAAAATAATAAAAATATTTTTTTTACTTTTTTTAATAATAAGAGTAAATAACCTAATTGGTTTGGAGTTAGTTAAAGAAGTTATTTTGGAAAAAAGATCTGATGTTGATTACCAAAAGTTAGTTGATAGTTTCAATAAAGGCTATAGAATAGTGTCTGAAAGTGATTCCACATATTTTTATATACTTCTTCCGACAAAATTTCTATTAAATAAAAATAAAACTCAAAATACAATAAATCTTAAAGCTCATAATTTTAGGAATGAATTGTCAGTTTTTTCCAAAACAGGAAAATTTATTAAGACAATTGGGGAACAAGGAAGTTACGCGAGAGATGGATATTCAAATCTCAATAATATAAAAATAATTAATAATGAAGTTCAATTGACTTCAAATAGGACTGTAGTTTATGATAAAAATACTTTAACGTTTAAATATAATATTGATTCTTCATCTTTTGAAAATTATAATTTTAGATTGCAAATTAATGCAGTTTACAAAAATAAATGCTTTGGAGAACAGCCGTATCAATTTAATATAAAACATTATGATGATGGGTTTGTTGCATATTTGGCAAATGATCCGGAGTATAAAGGAGTAAAAATAATATCAGATGTTAAAAATTTTCTGAATGTTAAGGAATATGAAAAAATGATTTTTGCGAATTATGAGTTACATCAAAAAATTGAAAAAAATGATTCGCCACAAATTAGATCTTTTATTAAAGTCGTACAAACAAATGGAGTATTTATTTCTACAAAATTTGAAATTATGGATGATGGTTCTTACTATGCAATTAACGGATTTGCTACAGAATTATTTTTTTACAATAAATTTGATATTTTAAAACAGCGAATCTCATTAAATCAAATATTGGATCTAAGAAAAAGAGAAATAAAATCATTTGTGTCCGGGAAAAAGCATTTAGCTAAAAACCATTATTTTTCATATCTAGATAATTTCTTTATGGATAAGAAGAATGATATAATCTTTTTATCCTTTCAAACAAGTAAAATAATTCAAGATGAAATTAATTCAAAAAGAATGCTGTTTGCATATTCTATAAAGGACAATGCTATAATATTAAATTTAGCGCCTATTGATTTTTATCCGGTAACTTACAATGAAAAAAGTAATCTTCTGGTTGGAATAAAAGTTCTGGGGGATAAAGTAAAATTCCAATTTTATAGGATTAAAATATGAAATATATTCTTGTTCCTTTTTTAATGATATCGTTTTCTTTTCTTTTTGCTGGAGAAATAAAATTTTCGGATAATGTTTATGCAACCAAAGATTTTATTAGAGGAGTTGAAATAAAAAAACCTCGAACCATAATATTAGCAGATAGCATTTTTAGTTATCCTGAGTGTAAATTATTGAATATTGATTCATTGTTTAAGGAATATAAATTTTATTTGATAATTTTACATTCTCCATATACTTGTCCTGATTGTTATCATTCTGATGTCAAATTGATAAATTATTTTGCAAAAAAATATCCTGAGCAAGTGTACCTTCTTTCAGAATATTGGGAAGTGAGAGATGTTAAAAAAAGTATAACAAAATCAGGGGTAGATAAAAATGTGAAAATTTTATTGGATAAAAAAGGGGAAAATATTAGAAGGTTATCAAATTTAGATGATAATTTTATCAATGCAGGTTTTGTCATTATAGATAATAATCTCAAGATCCATTATGTATTAATGGGAAGTTTTGCATATCCATATTCAGATAAAAGTATGAAAAAATTAGCTACATATATTAATAATTATTTAAAAAAATAAGCTTATTAAATATGGAGACTATCGACAAAATTTTGAGTGATGTATTTGTCTGACCACAAATCTTTAGATTGCTCTTTTTTTTAATTTTTACATTTCTTTCCAGAACTATCTTTCGGGCAGAAAATTCTGGAAGTTAACCGATGCGGAAGTCCTGTCAATGTAAGGTTCATGGTTTAAGGGATTTGGAAAATTAATATTGTAGAGATAAGATTGTCTTGTCTCTATATTTTTGTGTTCGTCTGTGAAAGTTCGTGGTTAGTTTTTTTTAATTTTTTGTCATTATTTTTGTGTCTGTCCGTGAAAGTCTGTGGTAGTTTTTCTTTAATTTTTTGTCATTATTTTGTGTTAATTCGTGAAAATCTGTGGTTAGTTTTTCATTCATTTTACACTGGTTTCATTTTTGAACCGTTTTTGAGCTATTATTAAAGGAAAATGAGATTTTTTATTCATAGTTATTTTATAATATTGTTTTCTTCATTGATTCCCAAATCTTGAATAGTTGCGAATTAAATCATGATGAATAATTTTTGCTTTCATATCTCTAAAATATTCAATTTCTTTTACAAAAAGTTTGTACAAAGTATGAGCTACAAGTGCCATCGTTATATCATCTTTTTTTCAGTACTTCTGTAATATCGTTCATCTTGTTGGTGGTACCAACGCCGGAGTTATCGGATTTATGGAAAATCACGGTTAAGTTGTTTTTTAATATTTATCTGTCGATTAATGATACTGAATTGCCCTGTATGGAAATAATTTTTCATTATTATTGCTTTCGCCTGAATTTTTTATAGGTTTTGTTATAAGCTTTTAGATTTTTACTGTTTGAAAATTAGAGAGGAAGTGAAATAAACACCTTCTCCTAATTCATAATTTTATTCTACTTTGTTATTTACAGCTATAATCACCATCAATAACTAATTTATTTTTGCATCTCTTTTGGGATATCTTTGAGTTTCTCAACTTTAATTACATCAATTCTTAAACAGCGTTCCATGATATACATTTATGAAACTGGCAGTCTCCTGAAATTTTTCAAATAATATGAGTTAACTCATTTATACTAAAGAGAATAAATTGTAAGAAAGTCAAGAAAAAGCTTGCATTTATATGAGCCTCCTATAATTTTATAAATTAGAAAGAAACAAAAAAAGGAGACTTATAAGATGAATCAATTAAAAATATTCAAGTTTAATATGCAAGGAAAATTTTATAAAAAATTACCGTTTAAGAACGTCGGGGCTGAAAAAATGCAGTTCACACTCTTTTGAAAAATTTCGGAAGAATGGTAGATTGGAAATAAACGTTTTGACAAAAAAATCTAATTTTCGCTTTTTGATTTATCAACACATTGGAGAAAGTATGTTTAAAAAAGTTTTAACGCTGATATTATTGACCTTTTCATTTGCTCTATTTTCCGTACAACCATATAAGTACAAGGCAGGTATGAAAATATGTGATTTCAAAAATGATTTTAGGGCTATGAAATTACAGGGTAAATCACGACATTTACCGCAAAATTTACTTGTTTTCAGAGTACAATTTAGTGATGTTAAATTTAATTTGCAAGGGGACACTCCCGATCAATTACCTCATAATTATGAGTATTTTGAAAAATATATGCAGCATTTGCAGGAATATTTATTAGATGCTTCTCATGGAATTTATACTTTGAATTATATAGTTATGGATTCGGTTATTACCCTTGATAAACCAATGGGTTATTATGGAGATGATGACGAATGGTCTTCCCGAATTGCTCAATTTATTGTGGATATTGTTGAAAAATCAGATTCTTTAATTGATTTTTCACAATACGATTCATTCATGATTTTTCATGCCGGAGCGGGTCAAGAATCCGATATTACCGGAAATCAAACAGCTGATTTGTGGAGTACGTATATTACTAAATCAGATCTTAAAGAAGAATTAGCTCCTGATGAAGATGATTGGCCGGGAATTCAAACTGACGAAGGAACTTATGTCAAACAAATGGCTATTTTGCCTGAAACAGAATGGCAACCGGATTATGATGAATCCAGTACAAACTTAGGAATGATGGGCGTTATTGCTCACGAATTCGGACACGAATTAGGACTTCCGACACTTTTTGATAACGATTCGAGTAATGGCAGAAGTGCCGGAATCGGTAATTTTGGAATTATGGGAACCGGTGCCTGGAATGCAAACGGTTTTGTACCTCCGCTTCCATGTGCGTGGTCGAGATACTTTTTGGGATGGGAAAACCCTCTTGAAATCAACAATTCAGTTAATAATGTAAATTTGACTTATCCGATGTCAAAAACAAATAATACAAAATTAGTTAAGATAAATATCAGTGATAAAGAATATTTTTTATTGGAAAACAGACAGGAAAATCCGGATAAATCAACTTTGAACGATCAGGATTCCTTTACTTTTACTTTGCTTAATGAAGGGCAACAATTTTATCCGCCACCTTACGACAATATTCCTAAATTTGATTTTATGACAAATTCTTATCGAAATTGCGAATGGGATTTTTATCTTCCCGGTTTGGGTGGTCCAAATATCCCTCCGGAAGCTGATGGTTCTGGAATTCTTATTTGGCACATTGACGAGAATGTTATTGAAAATAATTTAACCGAAGATTTGGAAATAAATTCCATAAACGGAGACAGCTCGCATAAAGGTATAGATCTTGAAGAAGCTGATGGAATTCAACAGATGGATACCTATTATCCCGATACGTATATGTTTGGCGGACCTTATGATTCTTTTAGAGAAGGAAATAACAATTATTTCGGTTATTCTGTAAATCCTGAGAATAATGAAATTTCTCAACCGACTTCCGAAAGTTATTACGGTGGAATTCCTTTTGAAATAAAAAATATATCTGCTTCCGATTCCGTGATGACTTTTGATGTAAAATTTCCGTGGAATCTCCAAACCGATTATGTAGGTGAAAATCCGTATCCTCCGAATGTTGTTTTAAAAAATAGCGGAGAAGAAATATTTTATCCGATGCCTGACGGAAATATTTATACTTGGAATGATACGATTCAAACCAATCATTTAAAAATTGATTCTCTCGCTACAATTTATTCTTATGATAAAGAAAGTGATACTTATTTGATTCCGTCTTATGAAAATAATCTTTTGTCGATTTATAAATTTTCAGGTTCGGTGATGGAAATAATTTTATCTGGTGATAGTTCCAAAATCAATTTCCCGATACTTATTTTCCCGAATAATGTTAATCTGGAATTTGGTTTAGATACATTTTCGGTAAAGGCGGTTATGGGGGTCAATTGTTTAGAGTCTTCGGCTGAACTGAAATTTTTTGATGAGAATTATAATCGTTCCTCAAACCTTTTTTTACCTGATAAAAAAATTGTTTCGAATATCATTTTATTTGAAAATTCTCTTTATTTTATTTCAAAAAAGGTAGATAACTCTACATATTTGACAATTGTCAATCTAACAAATCCGGAATTTAAATTTTACCAAATGAGTATGTTTGATAATGATGAAAATATTACGGGCATTTCTTTTGTACCTTTAAATCCGGATGCAACTTTGCAAAATCCGGAGTTAATTATTTCGACAAAAAATAAAATTTATGTTTCAGATTTGAATGGGAATATTTCATTTAAAAAAGAGATTAATCTCAATACATCTGCGAATCCGACTTTTGCCGATATTGATAATAACGGAACGATAGATATTTTGATAGGAGGCGAGAACAAATTCATTGCTCTTGATTATAACGGGAATGTTTTAAATACTCAAGATGAGGAAATTGCGAATCCCGATACATTGGGAATTGCCGGTGGTGTAATCCAAATTAATGACGGTAACCAAAATTTTGTGCTGGGTAATTTCTCTAAAAACAGATTTGTTAAATGGCAGAATTCTTCTTATATAAATTCATTTAAAATCTGTAAGAATTTCCCTTTTACTTTGAAGAGTTTGAGCCGAACTTTACCGGTGGTTTCAGAAATTAACGGGAATATTTTTGCTTTTATTGGAACGGATGACGGCGATATTGCCCGAGTTGATTTAGGAGAAGGAAATTTACAAACCGGCTGGATTTCAGATTTTGGTGATTTGAAAAGATCGGCGGTTTATCATTGGGCTTTGCCGGAAAATAATTATCAAACCAATGGGATTTTTGTAAAATCTCAGGTCAATATTTATCCGGTTCCCTTTATTCAAAGTATTAATTCTCGTTTGAATTCGATTGTAAAAGTGAATAAAACAGCGGATGTTAATTTGAAAATTTATGATATATCAGGGCATTGTATTTATGATGAAACGAAAAGATGTTACGAAAATTTGTTAAATAAAAATATCTTTGAAATTCCGGTTGGGAAATATTCTTCAGGAGTTTATTTTGCAAGATTTAAAGCCGGGAAAGAAAATATTTTAAGAAAATTTATTATTGAAAAATAGGAGATTAAATGAAAAAAATAATATTAATCGTGATGATCGTTGCTTTAAGTTTCACACTTTGGGGTAAAGTAGATTCTAACGCAGGAGAATATGGTTTCCAAATGCTAAAAATTTCTTCCGGTCCAATCGAAGGTGCTCTTGGAGGAACCGGTATCTATAATCACAACAATGCGTTTTCTTACCTTGGAAATGCTTCTTCAACTTCTGTGAACAATTCCCAATTATTAGAATGTGGAAAAAATATGTGGCTTTTCGATACGAATTTCACCAATATTTCCTATATAAATTCTTTAGGAAAAAATGGCTTTGGTGTCGGAGTTCGATATTTGGATTATGGAAAAATTGATTCTTATGATGAAACAAATGTCCAAGTTGGAGTTATTCAACCTTTAGATGTAGATATGATTGTTAATTATAGTCGAAGGATTTCGGCAAACCATTTTGTGGGAATTAATTCCCATATTCTTTATGAAGAATTGGACAGCTCATCGGATCTCGGTTCTGCGTTTGATTTGGGATATACATATCTTCCCCCAATTTCAGGAATGACTTTTAATCTGGCATTAAAATATTTTGGTAAAACCGGAAAAATGGATAAAGAAACAATAAAATTGCCTTTAACCGAACAAGCCGGAATCTCACAAAAATTTGAATTTAACGAACTTTCTTTGCTCTCGGAATTAAACTTATTGAAACACAAAGATGATGATAATATCAAAGCAAATCTTGGGTTTGATTTGGGATTTAGAAAAATGTTGCATTTAAGATTCGGATATAGAATTAATTACGATCTTGAAACTTTTTCTCTCGGAATGGGAATCAAAGTAAAGAAAATAATGATAAATTATGCGTATTTACCAATTCAAGAAAATTTGGACGATGTAAATATGATTAGCTTAACTTATAAATTTAAATAAAATTACTAATTCTTTTACAGAGGTTTTATGAAGAAGGTTATTTTTGCCATAAGTATTCTTATGGCTTTTGTGGTTTTACAAGGTTTGGAATTTGTACCAAACGAAATGATTGTAAAGACAAAATATCCGCAAAAAATTATGCGAGGAAAATTTCAAAATAAAGAGCTGAATAGTTTTTTGAGATCATTTGATGTTAAAGAAATTAAGCCGATTTTGAAGAAGAATAAAAATAACTTTTTCGTGATTAGAACTTCCCAAAAAATTGATTGGAAGAATCTTAAAAATAAAAAATTTACAGCTATTGATTATATTCAGCCGAATTATCTGAATTCATTTTATGCTTATCCAAACGATACTTTTTATGTAAATCAACAGCTTGAACAAGTTAAATGTCAGGAAGCTTGGGATGTTACTATTGGTTCAAGAAATGTTAACGTTGCTATAATTGATTCGGGAATTGCCTTTGAACATCCGGATCTTCAAAATAATATTTATGTGAATCAAGGTGAAATTCCCGATAATGGAATTGATGACGATAACAACGGTTACATTGATGATTATCGAGGCTGGGATTTCGTTGATGCACCTGAAATGGGCGAAATCGGTTTGGGTGATTTTACTCAACAAGATAATCTTCCGGAAGATGAAAATTGGCACGGAACTCACGTTGCCGGGATAATCGGAGCGGATTCAAATAATAATTTAGGGATTTGTGGAATCAATTGGAATGTCTCGATGATGATTCTTCGAGCCGGTTTTAGAACGACTTCCGCAAGCGGATTCCTTCAAGATGATGACGCTGCCGCCGCAATAATTTATGCTGCTGATAATGGAGCAAATGTCATAAATATGAGTTGGGGAGATTCAAATTTTTCTCAAATAATCTCTGACGCTTGTCAATATGCTCACGATAAAGGAACAATTTTAGTTGCTGCTGCCGGAAATAAACCTGAGCCGGGAATTGCTTATCCTGCCAGACTTTCCACCACAATTTCGGTTGGAGCTGTTAATGGAAATTTGTCAATTGCGGGATTTTCCAGTTTTGGTCCACATTTGGATATTGTTGCTCCCGGGGTTAGTATTTTAAGTACTTATGATCCTTCTAAAGATGAAATTTATCAGGAAATGTCCGGTACTTCTATGTCCGCACCTTTTGTTACGGGAGGGATTGCCTTATATTTATCCGAATATCCAAATACTTCTCAAGAAGAAATTAAAACAAAATTGTTCAACTCTGCCAGAGATTTGGGGGATGTTGGTTTTGATTCATATTATGGAAATGGTTTACTTGATTTGCAACAATTGATGGAGAGCGATATAAGTGCCACGGTTGAAATTAATGCTCCGGCTAGCAATGAAGGTCTTGCAACCTCTTTTGATATTATAGGAACGGCGAAATGCGATAATTTTTTTTCATATAATGTTATGTACACAGACGAAATAATGCCAACTTCTCTTGATTGGAAAGATGTTGCAACGCATAATAATTATCCTGAAATATATACCGAAGAAGTTGAGAATAATGTTCTCGCTTCTTTTAACATTAATCCGGAATTTTCGGAAGGAAATTATAATTTAAGATTAGATTTATCTGACATAAACGGGCATCATTTTTATTTTTATCAAATGATTGTAATTGATCAAACTCCTCCTGAATTGGAAGGAAATGATATTTCAATTCAACACAGATATAATAATGAATTATCAAACTATTATTTTTCTGCTAAATTTAATGAGCCGGTTAAAATTAATCTTTCTCTTAAAGATTCAAATGAAAATGTGTTTTCGATACAATCAAACAAATTGGATTCTCTTCAAATTCTGAAAATTCCTGCTGAATTATCTGAAGGGAATGTTGATATTACTCTATCGGCAATAAATATTTCGGGGCTAAATTATGGACCGGTGTCATTTGAAAATGCTTTTTATTGTGATAAAACTTCAATCGAACTTTATAGTTTTGATTCTCAAACTTTATCGTCTCCTAAACTTTTTTGCCCTAAATTATTTGATTTTGACGATAATGGAAAGTCTGAATTACTAACCATGCAATTCGATGGATCGCCAATAAATACTGTCCAATCGTATGAATTGATTAATAATAATTTATCTTTGATTCATACTTTTAATGAAAAATATTGGCCAAAAGATATTGGAAGTTTGGACGGAGAAAAAAATAATATTTTCGGTATAAATTTGGATCAAGGTTTTATTTATATGTCTGTGGGAGATAATCCTTATCCGGAAATTCCGATTTATCAGCTGAGTTCTGTTTATGGAGGACAATTTATAGATTTTGATAATGACGGGAAAGACGAATTAGCTGTTATCCAAAATTCTACTTCTCAAAGGACTTTATCGATCTATCAAAAACAAGGAATCGATTTGACAAAGATTTTAGAAATTCCTAATACCACTCCATCTTTGATTTCAAATAGTTTTGGTCCAAATATAATTTTCGGAGATTTTGATAATGATGGGGAAAAAGATATTCTTGCCGGAGATTCAGATGGTGACGTGATGATGTATGAATTTTCAAATAATGGCGTTTTAGCTGGTTCTCTCGTTTGGCAATATCAATTACCTGTTCCAAACGCTTATTATTTTGCTAAAGGTGATTTTAATGGTAATGGAATAGAAGATTTTGCCATTGCCGGATTTAGTTCAAGTATGGATGAACCGGAAAATAACTACTGGTATGTTGTTGCGTTTGAGTCAGATAAAAATAATAGTTATGTAAAATTAGGGGAGACTTTCATTGACGGTAATTCAAATAAAAATTCCTTTTCTTCCGGAGATGTTGATTCTGATGATAAGGATGAACTAATTCTCGCATTTTCTCCAAATCTTTACGTTGTAAAATTAGATGGTGATGAATTGAAACCGATATTCAAAGGAGATGCTTCAAATAATTATCAAATTACCACCATACCTAAAACTGATATTTCCGATGCAAAAATTTTAGTAAATAACGGTTCCGAATTGGATTTGGTAACACGGTCAAATGAAATAAATAACGTAAATGTGCCATCAAATTTTAAGTTAAATCCGGTAGATGAATCTAAAGTTTATCTTCATTGGGATAATCAAGAATCTTCCTATTTTAAAATTTACCGTAAATATCATTCTAATGTTGTGTTTTTGGATTCGACTTCTCAGACTTTTTATTATGATGAAAATCTTACTGCGGATTCCACCTATTTTTATGCTGTTTCGGCTGTAGATTTGTCTCAAAATCCTTCTGAAAGTAATCAGACTCTTTGGAAAAGTGCTCGACCAAATCCTGTACCAAAGTTAGTTTCTATCAAAATGAGTGGAGAAAAAAGCATTAAAATTTTGTTTGATAATATTCTAAGCTCAAACTCAGCTTTAAATAATAATTTTAAAATTAATCACGGAATTAATTATCCCCAATCTATTCAAATCATAAATCAGCAAAAGGGATTTTTATTGAATTTTGCAAATGTTTTACCGGAATTTAATGATTATACGCTTTTAGTAAAATCTGTTTTTGGGGTAACGGGCGTTCCGGTTCCTGACACTAGTTTTGCTTTTGAGTATAATTTTGATACAACGCAACCAGAAATTATCGGTTATGAATTAGTGTCAAAAAAAACAATCAAAGTAAAATTTTCAGAAGAAATGCTGAATACTTCTTTGGAAAATCTTGCTAATTATGAATTGGTTTTGCCTTCAAATGATTTGAATAACGAAATAAATAGTCTGGAAACGGAAGCAAACGATGTTAAAATTACTTTGAAGCGGAATATCAAATTTTCACCTCAACCGTATATTCTTATTACAAAGAATTTGTTTGATTTGAGTGGGAATAAAATTAAGAATAATAAAAATAAATGTCGTTTCAACTTGACAGCGACAAAAGATTTGAAGTATGTGGAAGTTGTACCTAATCCTTTGAAATTAAATGAATTATCAAAGATTAGTTTTATAAATTTACCTTTGAATAAAAAAGGTAAAATTTGGATTTATAATATTGCCGGTAATTTGGTTTATAAAAATAATATATCGGAGCTTGATGAGAATAATAATACCTATACTTGGAATTTATGTAATTCAAGTAAAAATCGTGTCGGAAGAGGAATTTATTTTTATGTGATAAAAATGGATAAATCATTTAAAAAAGGTAAAATAGCTCTGATAAAATAATCATTGTTAAATGATAATGCAGTAGAGAATCCTCCGAGATGGTTATCTATTGCATTGTCTATAATTGTAAAAAAGGAGTAATTATGTTTTCGTTAGATTGGAAAGAAAGATTTAATAAGGATGCTGTGAACTTTTGTAAAAACAATATTCCCAAAAAAGATTATGATATTGATTTGATTTATAATGCTTATCCAATCAGAGTTCAAAGAAAAATACCCCACGAAGTTGTGATTTATGTTGCGAAAAAAATTGCGGATAACCTTAGTGGAGAACTATCGGAGTTAACTGATTTTTTTGACTATTTGTGGACAAGAAAAGGGGAAGAAGGGAAATTAGCTTTCGTAACAATTATTTCTAAAAAGATAAATTTAGACAGTGAATTTTTCTTAACATATATCCAAAAACTAATATTTTCCGATAAAGATTTTAATGATTTAGATATTTTATTTGAAAAAATTGTTTATCCGCTTCTCAAAAAATCAAGTCTTAAACAAATTGAAAATGTTCTCGATTGGATGAAAAAGGGTGAAGAAAACTTAAACTTTGCCATTATTAAAATGATTGTAAGATTGATTAAAGCAGATAAATCTTTATTACAACCAATATTTTCAAGATTAGAATCAAATTGGTTAGTTGCTGATGAATTGGATATTAAATTATATTCATATTTTTTAAAAGCAACTTTTAAAATAGATTCGGATTTCTATTTTAGCGTTTATAAACGTTATGAAAAAACCAGAGAACCTAATTTTGTAGAAATCCTTACGAATGCAATTTGTGCTTATAATGATCAAATGTTTGAATCGGCAGAAATATGGGCTCAAAGCGGAAATATTCGTCTAAAAAAAGCAGGTCAATCTGCCCTAAAATTATTAAAAAGGAAAAAAAAATAGGAAAATTATGAGTTATATTACTAAAGAAGGAATGCAGTATTTACAAAAACGTTTAAAATATCTTATGGAAGAACGTCCAAAAGTTATCGACCAAGTTGCTGAAGCAAGAGATTTAGGAGATTTAAGTGAAAATGCTGAATATCATGCAGCTCGTGAAAAACAACGCTATATTGATAGCGAATTTGATGATTTGAAGAAAAAAATTGGAGCTGCTCAAGTTATTGACCCTGCCACTCTTCCTAAAGATTCTGTGAGATTTGGTTTTACCGTTAAAATTCAAAAAGAAGGTAGCTCCGATATTTCTCATCATAGAATTGTCGGAATTGATGAAATTTATCAAAGAGATGACGGTATTATTTTAACATCCATTGCTTCACCTTTGGGAAAAGCATTATTGGGAAAGAAAACGGGAGATTTGGTTGTCGTCAAAGCTCCTAAAGGTGATATAAAATACAGAATTTTAGATTTTGAAAGTTAAAAAAAATAAAAGGAGTCAAAATGAAAAAATCAGAAGAATTGCGTAAAAAATTAAGTTATGAACGTAAACTTTTTTGGGATGTGGCTAGTTCAAAAGAACAAGAAGCCGCTTTTAAATTTTCAGAAGGTTATAAAACTTTTTTGGATTTTTGCAAAACTGAAAGAGAAGTAACTTTCTTTATTGAAAATGTTGTAAAGGAACATGGATTTAAAGAAATCTTAAAAAATGGATCTGATAGAAAAATTTATAAAACAGCTCATGGTAAAAATATAATAATGGCTGTAATTGGAAAGAAACCGGTTAGCGAAGGTGTAAATATCATCGCTTCTCATATCGATTCTCCGCGAGTAGATTTGAAACAAAATCCTTTATATGAAGATAAAGAAACAAAACTCGGAATGATGAAAACTCATTATTATGGAGGAATAAAAAAATATCAATGGTTATCAACACCTTTAGCTCTTCACGGTACAATTATCAAAGCTAATGGTGAAACCGTTAATGTTGTTATCGGAGAAGATGAAAATGAACCTGTTTTTGTTATTCCTGACTTATTACCACATTTAGCTCGTAAAGAACAATATTCAAAAAAATTGGGAGAAGCAATTCCCGGTGAAAAAATGCACCTTGTTTTTTCTTCAATTCCATATTTTAATGATGAAGAAAAAAGCGTTAAAGACGGTGTTAAATTGAACGTTTTGTTGATGTTAAATGAAAAATACGGAATTACGGAAGCAGATTTTTTAAGTGCTGAAATCGAATTAGTTCCTGCTGGAAAAGCTAGAGATGTCGGGCTTGATAAAAGTATGATTATGGCTTACGGTCAAGATGATAGAATTTGTGCTTATACTTCAGTTATGGCTACTTTAGATACAATGAATTTGGATTTTGATAAAACAATTATCGTTTATTTAGCTGATAAAGAAGAAATTGGAAGTGAAGGAAATACCGGTTCAAAATCAATTTTCCTTTATGACTTTGTTGGTGATTTGTTAAAACATAATGGTGAAGATTTCGACAGTTATACTCTTCGAAAAACAATTATGAAAAGCCAGATTTTATCTTCTGATGTCAATGCGGCGATTAATCCGAACTTCCCATCAGTTCATGAAGCACAAAATGCAGTTCATATGGGATTTGGCGTGAGTATTACCAAATTTACGGGAAGTGGCGGTAAAAGCTCTTCAAATGATGCCAACGCAGAATTTATGGCAAAAATCAGCAGAGTTCTTAATGAAGCTGGTGTAAATTGGCAAATTGGAACATTAGGTAAAGTTGACGAAGGTGGCGGTGGAACAATCGCTAAATATCTTGCTGAACGCGGTGCCGAAGTTATTGATTGCGGAACAGGCTTGTTGGGAATGCATTCATTATATGAATTATGCAGTAAAGCTGATTTATATTCAACATATCAGGCTTATAAAGCTTTTATTACAAAAGCATAACATTTATTGGAATTAGTCTTAATTGGCTAATTCCTGTTTTTATTTTTATGGAGAAATTATGCAAATAGCAAATCCGATTTATGATGTTGTTTTTAAGTATTTGATGGAAGATAAAAAAATCGCGAAAATATTTTTATCTGCAATCATTGAAGAAGAAATTTTGGCTTTAGATTTTCTACCTAAAGAACAAACATTGATTTTTGAAGATCGCTCCTTTACTGTCCAAAAAATGGATTTCTCTGCAAAAATAAAAACAGCAAATGGTACTAAACAGGTTATTATTGAGATTCAAAAGGCCAAATTTTCAACCGATATTCTTCGATTTAGGAGATATTTGGGAGAACAATATTCGCGAAAAGAAAATCTTAACAAAATAGAAAAATCTGATCTTGAAAAACCTGTTCCTATAATTTCAATCTACTTTTTGGGTTATAAATTAAAAACATTGAAAAATCCAATCATAAAAATTAAACGTCGCTATTTGGATGGGATAACAAATGAAGAAATCAAAGAACGGGAAGAATTTATCGAATGTTTGACCCACGACAGTTATGTTATTCAAATACCATATTTACGAGCCAAATATCGTAATGAAGTTGAACAATTACTGTCCGTATTCGATCAAAATAATATAACATCAGATATCCATATTTTGAATATAGATGCTTCCGGATTCCCTAAAAAGTATGAAAAGATAATACGCCGTTTACAACAGGCAATTGCCGAACAAGAGGTTCG
>Ga0256842_1002041_pt1 | contig 15138 bp, 13 predicted proteins | sample 4559240metaG_FD_185973 | JGI IMG/M metagenome (GOLD analysis project Ga0256842, IMG submission 185973) | Hydrothermal vent microbial communities from Guaymas Basin, Mexico - 4559-240 | ecosystem: Environmental > Aquatic > Marine > Hydrothermal vents | place: Mexico: Guaymas Basin | collected...
CTATATAGATTACCCCACCATCCTTATGATTTAAAAAAGCAACTACCTCTTTTTCTAAATTATCATTAAGAGTTTGTTTGTATTCTATTCTGCTAGATTCTTGCATTTGTAGTGTGTTCCTTTTAAATAGATAATCTTACTATAAAACTTCTTTGATACGATTCAAGTATTTATTTATAACAATGCTTTCATCAAATTCTTTTATCATTTTTTCTCTTCCTTTTTTTCCCATTTCTAATCTTTGCTCTTCACTTAAATTTAACATCTTTTCCATCTTATCAGCTAAGTCCTGAGCATTTCGCACTTCACACAGGTAGCCATTTACTCCATCATCTACAACTTCTTTACAACCTACTACATTAGTAGTAACTATAGGCTTTGCCATACTAGCACTTTCTAAAAGTGTTCTTGGTGTTCCTTCTCTATAACTAGGGAGTACTATACAATCAACTTTTTTTATGAACTCTTGAACATTATCTGTAACTCCGAGATAATTCACAAGTTTATCATCCACCCATTGTTGCATCTGCTCTTTGAAAATAGCTGTCTTGTTAGAAGCATCTAGTGAGCCGAGAAGTTGAAACTCTACATCGTTATATTTTTCTTTTAAAATTCTCACTGCTTCTACATACTCACCTACACCCTTATCATACAGCATACGAGCAATAAGTAAAAATCTAAATCTATTATCTTTTTTTTCAAATTTAACTGGCATAAACTTATTGGTATCTATCCCACTACCAGGAACTAAATCACATATAGCTTTTTTTACTAAACTGTGCTGAACAAACAAGTCTCTATCATCACCATTTTGAAAAAAAACTTTAGATGACTTGCTTAAAGAGTATCTATATAAAAATTTCACAATCTTAGTAACTATACTCTCTTTTATAAAAACAGTTCCAAGACCTGAGATATTGTTAATAGTTTTTATACCTAACAGCCCACAAGCGAGATTGCCATATATATTTGGTTTAATTGTATAGTTTAAAACTATATCAGGTTTGATTTTTTTATATAGTCTATAAAAGTCCATCAAAGTTTTCAAGTCCTCTTTTGGGTTTGTGCCTTTGTTGTTTATATAAATATTATGATACTCAAATTCTTCACTTAGTCTCTCACTATACTCATCATAAGGTGCTATTAAAATCACTTCATATTCGGCATTTTTTATAGCCATTGCTAAATTAAACCTAAAGTTAAAAAGACTCCATGATGTATTTGATACTATTGCTATTTTTTTACTCAATGTCTAATACCTTTTTATATTTTTCTATTATTTTTTCAAGACTAAAATCATAACTTCGTTGTTTTGCTTTTTTAGTTAAATCAACTCTAAAATCTTCATGACTTAAAATATATTCAATATGTTGTTTTAATTTATCTTTATCTCCCACATCAAATAAAAGTCCATATTCATCATCTCCTAATATCTCTCTTGGACCACTCATACAATCACTAGAAATCACTGGAATTTGGCAAATCATAGCTTCTACTAAAACATTTGGAAAACCTTCACTTTCACTACAACTTACAAATATATCAGCTTTTGAGATATATTTATAAGGATTTTTTACTTGTCCTAAAAAATGAACTCTATTTTCTACATTTAATTTTTTAGATAACTCAATTAAGTTATCTTTTTCATCTCCATCACCTAAAAATATAATTTCTACATTATCAGCTAAATGAATCAATATTTCAATAAGTTCATGATTTCTTTTTAAAGATATAAGTCTTCCAACAGAAACTAAATATTTTTTATCTTTATGAAAAATAAAATCATCTACTTTTTCATTTGATAATTGTTCAATATATCTTATATCATAAGGATTATTTATAACTATTTGTTTATTTTTAAAGGCAAAAAGTTTTTGCATATCTTCTTGCATACCTTGAGCTTTTGATATAATAACATCAGCTTTAGCATATAAATTTTTTATAAGCCATAAGTTTAACTTACCATTTAACCCTAACTCTTTATAACGACTAACTCTTCCAGCAGTTACTACTTCTACCTTATGTTTAGCACCAAACAATTTAGCTAATACATTAACATAATTTGCTCTAAATATATGACTTTGAATAAGTTTAATATTATTGTTTTTAACATACTTTTTTAATCTCCAAGCTAAAATTGGAATATATAAAAGTTTTTTTATCCCACTTTCACTTCCATTAAATTCACTAAGATAATTTTTTTTTACTTCTTCTGGAAGAGTATAAAATTCATTTTTTTCTAAAAATATCACTTCTACTTGATAATTTTGTTTTATAAGTTCTGTCACTGTTACAGATAGGACTTTTTCTGCTCCACCTGATGATAAGGAATTAATTAAGAATGTTAGCTTTTGCATCAACAGCTCCTATTTTGTATATTTTTATTATATATATTAATGCTACAAAAAAAATCAGATCAGTCCAACTACTCATTAATTTATGACTTCCTTCCAAAACAGAATGAAATATTTTGTATAAAAGAAGAACTGAAATAACTTTTAAGACAATATCATTGTTTCTATTATTAACTATAAAAATTATTTTTATAAGCAGTAAATAAACTATCACGATTAATACTAAACTAAATATACCACCAATTAATAAAAAATATAAATATGAATTATCAAGTTGTTCTCCATTTGTACCCATTAATATATTTATGCCATACCCATATGGTAACAACAAATTATCAATGGCATAAGATAATGGATATAATAAGCTACCATTTAATCTCGCACTTAAACCACCAACTCTATACATATCTATTCCAAAGGTTTGTGCATATGATAATAACCCTAGTACTAATAATATAAAAATAAATAAATAACTTATCTTTTTCTTGTATGATATACTAATTATATTTATAATGAAAAATGCAAAAATCAACATCAACATAGAACTTCTAGATAAAGTTAAAGATAAATTATAAATAAAATAAAATACTATTATTAATATGATAGTATTTTGAATTATGTGATGTTTTTTTAACATAAGAAATGATAATATAATTCCATACGACATATATATAGCATAAGCATTCGGATTATATAGACCACCATATCTATAAACATAACTCATCAAATTTGGTGGTAACATATAGTTTGTTATAATTGTAAAAAATAGAAGTAAAATAAAATTAATTTTTAATAAAATTAATAATTTCTTATTACTTAATTGTAATAATATTATTAAGAATAGAATAGAAAATAAATAACCAAAAGCATTAGATATACTTAATAATAAATATTCATCTTTTGTAAAAAGTATCATAGCAAACATATATATCAACCATATATATAATAAATTTAAAATGGAACATTTAACAATGTACACTTTTTTTAAAAATAAAAAACTACTAAAAATTAAAAATATTATAAACAACAATAAATACTTTCTAGGTATTATAGATATGTTAATTATATGAGTATTAATAAAAACATCAAATGCCCAAATTTCATTTGGTATTGTAAAAGTTGCAGTAAAAAATGTAATGACAAGAATTATCATTGCAATAATATATGGCAATAATCTTAGCTTAATACTTTTTTTCATTATACTTTCCAATAGAATCAAAAATAACACTTCTTAAAATACAATAAACATATATAAATTGTATTAATTTTGCTAGTATAGTTATTTTTAAAAATAAAAGATACTCATATTCAAAAAATTGAAAAATTATATAGTTAATAATTAATACGAAAAAAAATATTATATTTGATATGATTCCAAAATTAAATAACTTAAACATTGACAACATTCTTCCATATGGACTTTGATAAACCAAAACTAGGTAAAAAACACTCATAATTAAAAAAATTTCTCTTATCAAGATAATATCATTAGTACTAAACTTATCACCAAATAAAACATTTAAAATATATGGTAAAATAAAATAAGTAATAATAGTCGAGCTAACAAATAATATCGTTGTTTGTAATAAAACTTTCTTTATATTTTCTTGTAATTTTTCATATTCTTTATTGGCTATTAAGTAATTTGCTTTTGTAGCAAAGATATTTACTATTGGAGCATTTACTACTTGTAAAATTACACCTGCAAATTTATTTGCATAACTATATAAGCTATATGCTCCCGTTCCAAAACTTGTAAAAACAGAAGCTATGATAATGTCTTTACTTCCATAAAAAAGAGACCCTATTTTTAGCTTAAAAGAGTTTTTATATATCTCTTTTATATTTTTATTATATATTTTAAAACTATACCTAATATCTACTTTTTTAAAAACTAAATAAAATTGCCATATATTTGCCAAAAATGTAAATAAAATGCTTATATATGCGATATATAAAATATCATCATATAGATAGATACTTAAAAAAAGTCCCATATACACAAATATATCAACTATATAAAATGAAGCATAAAAGTGTTCAAGATTTAAAACTGTTTTATTTAAAAAAAGTATATTTTGAAAAATAAGATAAAATATAAATACATCAAGAAACTGTTTTTGCTCAAATGTAATAATATTAAAATTTGAAGTTATAATAAAATAAATACTTATTATAAAAAGTGCAACTAATATTAAATCATTTAATAAAATACTGTATAGCTCACCAGATAATTTTTTATCTTTTATTTTTAATTCTACATAATATGGACTCATGGCTTCCCAAACACTTTGCACAAAATACCCCAAATACGATATAATAACCATAGATAAAAAGTATATATCAGTTTCACTCCCTGCTCCAAACTTTCTACCAAGATATAATATGAACAAAAAACCAATAAAAACATTTACAAGAGATAGTATGTTATAGTGAATATTTTTATTAAATATTTTTTTTATCAAAGCCTCAACCATTCTTTTGCTATTTTTTCTACACTCAAATGTTCTATTGATTTTTGAGTATTTTTTTTAAACTGCACTTTTAATTCCTCACTAAAATATAGTTTATCAATAGCCTTTGTCATCTCTTCTTGATTTTCATTATCTACTAATATACCATTATTCACATCTTGTATAATTTCACTTGGACCTGTTGGACAATTTGTAGCTATACAAGCACATTTGTTTGAAAATGCTTCAACTAAAACATTTGGAAAACCTTCAAAACTACTTGAAAGTATATAAATATCACATTGTAAATAATAGTCATTAATATTATCTTTTTGTCCTAATAATACTACTTTATCTTTTAAAGCTAATTTATCTATTATATTTTGAAGTTCATCTCTTTGATTACCTTCACCAACTATTAATAAATTTGCTTCTTCTTTTACATTTGATTTAGCAAAAGAATTTATTAGCATAGTAAAATTTTTTTGCTTATTTAATCTCCCTACACTTAAAATATATGGCTGATATTGTTGTAAATCTTCTTTTATTTTATAATTGTTATCTATAATTATTGGATTTAATATAGTAGTAGTATTTGATATATTGTATTGTCTATTTAATATATTTTCTATTGTCTTAGATACTGCTACTATTTTTTCTGATTTAGATAAAATAGTATTAATAATAAAATCATTATAAACCTTTGGATTGTTTCTAACTGATGAAACTATGGGATAACCTGTAAGAATAGATGGTAAATATGCTGTTTCCATAAAAGCAAATATTTTATCAAACTTTTCTTCTTTAAATATTTCTTTTAATCTATAAGTTCTTTTCAGTACATTAAAAACTTTACCAATTTTATTAGATTTTGATGGCAAATTCAAGTCTATAATATCACCACCATATTTATAAGATACTATTTTGCTAAATAGTATTATCTTTATTTCATGCTGTTTTGATAATTCTGAGCTTAAAAGTGAAACAACTCTTTCTGCTCCACCTTTATTTAAACTATATATTATAAATGCTATCTTCATGATATAACTTCTTTTAAAAGATTACTTTTCATACCACTATTCAATGCTTTATCTATAAACTTATAAAACTCATCTTGAAGTTTTCCATCTATTTCCCAATAATGTGTCGCTATTTGAAATGGTAAATTATTTTTATTACAATAATCTAATTGTTTATAATATTTATCCCAATTAGTAGAATTAGTAAGAGCATATCCTACTAATTCTTTATGCTTTACAAAATTAGCAATTTTTGGATAAGTGATGCCTTTATTTATAAATGCAAATTTAACCCTATCAATGTAAGTTAAAAGACCTTTTAATGTAAGCTCCCTATCATATTTTTTTCCTATTAGTCCTGATAGATTAAGGTTGTTATTTACAATAGCTTTTAATCCATCCTTTCCTATTTGATTTGATGGTGGCACAAAATTTTTAATATTTACATTAAATATATCTTGTAAATACTCTTTACCCAATTTTGTTTTTTTATTTAAACTTTCATAATCTTGATAATTATATTCGCCTAAAAATTTTATTTGTTTATGTTGTTCTCTACATGGTTCTAAATTTTCTTTTATTGCAAAATTTACTTTTCCATCACATTCAAAACTATACAAGTGGTTATACCCATGAAGCATAATCTCTATAAGTCCATCATCTATTTTTTCTTTTATATATTCTATAATCTGTTTATTTTCACTTATCGCTTTTTCATCTAAATATTGATACATAATATCTCTATTTCCAGCACTAAACATCTCTACACTAAAAGGAATAGTAGCAAATGATATTTTTACTTTCCTATCAAACAGAGGTTTATATACTTTTTCTATATCTTCTACTTTTGTCCAATATGATAAATCATCATCTCTTATAATTAAACTTTTCATTAGTCATTCTTCTTTATGTATTTATTGTGATTGTACCAAGCAGAGATAAGATAGAGCCTATGAATAAGTGATTTTATTTTAGATGCTCTTTTTGGTTTCTTTTGAAGATTTAAATATAATCTATCAATTAAAATTTTTATCTCTTTATTATCCCATAACTTACAAGATAAGATTTCATCTCTAACTTTATCACCCATTAAAACTAATATCTTCCAATAATCAAAGGCATAACCTTTTTTACCAAGTTTATCACTATCTAAATCTAATTCTGCTTTTAAGATATCTCTAAAAATTAGTTTATTTTTAAATTCTTTTTCATTAAAAAGATACTGCTTGTCAATGCTAAAAATATATTTCACTAATTCTTTATCTTTAAATGGAAAAATTAATTTTCCATTCTGTAGAAATATAAAATTTCTTATTTTTTGTTCAACTTTTGATGATTCAAAATTTATAATTTGTTGAGTTCTAAAATCCATATATGGTGAATTAATATTTGATAAGCTACTTAAAATATTTTTTATATTAAACGAGTCATAAATTTTAGAAGAATCATAAAATGAGAATCCATTCAATCCAGACCATTCAATTCTAGTTTTAATGAATGAATTAAAAATATTTTCAGATGTAATAAAAGAAGAAATTAATTGTTTAAAAGGTGTATTTGATAATAAACCTTGCTTGAGGTATTCATTTTTAGAAGGAACATAACCCATATATACATCATTTCCTGTACCATCGATAATATTAGTATTATGAAAATCAATTTGTGATGAATAAAGAGGATATGCTAAAGTTGCATTATCTACAGTTAAAAAGGGTATATCTATAAAATAATTTTCTATATTTTTATAATTATCTTTATTTAATTGTGTAGGAAGATTTAGAATTTTATGTTTAAAATTTAGTTTATCAGCTATAGATTTAGATATAGCACTTTCATCTTTTGTTTCATCTTGTGATTTATATGTCACTAATGTAATATCTTCTTTATACTTTGCTTTATGTAATGCTAAAGCTATCATATTTGAATCTTTACCTGCACTATGAAATAGATATGTTTTTTTTGATTTATCTATTCTTGAGATTGTAGCTTCTGCTAATAAGTCTAAAATTTTATCTTTATCTGGTTTTTCACTACCTCTATCTTTATTTAAAAATGGAAAATTAAAGTCAAAATCAATTTTTATTTGATTTTGATTAACTTTAATAGTTGCTGTTGTTCCAATACTTATGATAAATATATTTTCATACATTGTTTTAGGTAATGGAACCACTCCACTTTGAAGTAAAAATGAGATACCTTCTTCTGATACTTTTAATGGTTTTATAACATCCTCATGATTAAGTATCTTTTCAATACTTGTAGAGTAAATTATATAATCTTTAGCATCAGAGATATAAAGATAAATTGGAAATTCTCCTGCTAAATCAGATTTTAGTATTATTTCATCTTTAATATCTTGTTTATTTAGTTTATTAACTATCATTTAATCAATTCTCCATATAATATTTCCAATTGTTCGGCACTTTTATCCCATGAAAATTCATTTTCTACTCTTTTTCTGCCTTCTAATCCCATTTTTACTCTTTTATCTTTATCATTAGCTAAATCTAAAATAGCATTTTTTAATTGTTCTACATTATCTAACTCTACCAATAAACCATTATTAGTAACTAAGTTTGGTAAATAACCAACATTAGTAGCAATAATTGGTAAAGAAGATGCCATTGCTTCTAATACAACTATACTAAAAGATTCATATTCACTCGTTATACAAAATACATCACTATTAATTAATTCTTTATTTAAATCTATACCATATTTAGGGCCAATAAAATTAATATCTGAATCTATATAATTTTCTAAATTTTCTTTTTCTGTTCCTTCACCTATAATATTTAGCTGTATATTTGTATTTATTTTATATGCTTCATTGAATGCTTTTATTAGAAAATCAATTCTTTTTACAGGAATTAGTCTTCCCAAAAATACGAATTTTACTTTTTCTGATATTTTTTCTTTTCTATATTGAAATAAAGTCAAATCTACTGCAGGCTCTATATTTAAAGCGGTAGGTATCATTTCATTTAATTTTATCATTGTATTTCCATGAGCAAATGTTGCATTACATTGTTTCAAATATTTTAAAATTTTTTTAGATGGTGGTCCAGGCCACCATACGACCACTTTTTTTGAAAGTTTTGCTCCTAATTGAGGCTGACCACAAAGTTGATAAATATCTGTCCAGTTATCATTTCTTAAATATTGATAAGTTGCTATTTGAAATAATAATCTATCAAATGCTAATGCTGCAACTGAAATAACTTTTTTGATAATATTTGTAGGTTTAACCTTATAATGAATATCTCTTAAATAAGGTGTTTTTATATAAACTACTTCAAATTCATTTTCATCCATAGGCAAAGACAGTTGGTTCCATTCTCTTCCTACTACAAATCTAATTTTATGACCTCTTTTTTTTAAAGCTCGTGCCATATTTAGATCAAATTTTTCTCCACCACCAAATTTTATACCCATCATACGATTTATAAATGTTATGTTCATTTTTGAATTTCCTTTCTTAGATTTAAAATAATTATCATTTTTCTAAATCCAAAAATATACTATTTTTTATAAAATAATCTAAAGGAACTATAGAATGAAAAAACATACCATTAAATCTCTCTGTTTTCATAATTATTTGTTTTAAAAGTTCTATATTATCTTTTTGCATATTATTAAAATTATTTTTTATTGTATAAATATCTTCATCTTTAATACTATTTAAATATGAAAAGTACTTTCCTAAAAAAACTGCCCATATATCAGATAATTGTATAAGTTCTTCATCTTCTGAATCTTTAAAAGTAAAGTTATCTATACTTTTTTCATCTAAATATAATTTGTTACAACTAAATAACTTTTCGATACTATCTTCTTCATCAAAAATATGATATGAACTGTTAAATAGTTCTAATGGTCTAGTATAAAAATTAAAAAAATTATCTATAAGCATGTTATCTTTTTCATTCATAATAAAAACTAGTTCATCTGATTTTAAAGCATTGAAAAGCAATAATTCTATTTCTAAACATATATCTTTATTGACATTATCTTTTTTGTTTAACTGTATAAAAGTCAATATAGCATCGATAAATAGTTTTAATTTATCATCTTTAATATTTGGATATTCAAAACTATATAATATATCTATAAACTTATTTTTATCATTTGAAACTATTTTATATAATTCATTTTTTAATAATGGTAATATTTGAAAATCGTAATTTTCTATATCCAGAACTAAAGAATCAATAATATCTACTATCGACCAATAGATAATATTTATATTTGAATAATGGACATAAAGACTACTGTTGTTTAAATAGTTTAAAAATGTATTAAATCTTTTTGAACTTAAACTTTTTAAAAAATCACCTTTTTCAATATTGTCAAACTTTACTTCTTTGGCATTTTTTTGTAATTTTATATCTTTTTTGAATTTTTTTATATCAAAGTTTATATCTTCACTAATAGCAACAACACCACCCAATACAAAGTTTTGATTACTATCTTTTATATTAAATCTTTTATTTTTTAAATAGAATTTTCTATGGTTGTTTGTTTCATCATAGTAAAAAGTATAATTCATACTAAATACTCTGGATATTGTTCTTCAACAATGTATTCCAAATTTATATATTGTTGAACTTGTGTATGCTTATCATATGAAACAATTGCACAATTAGATTGTTGTTTTTTAATACTTTCTATTACTTTTGAAGATGGATGAGAATATCTAAATCCTGTAGATATGATAGAAATACTATCTTTCCAAGCTAAATCACTATGATAATTTTTATATGAACCGTGATGTGGAATTTGCACAACAGATAATGCATCCCAATAATTCATAAAATAATGTTTCAACTTCTTCATATTATTATCCTCTAAAATCTCAGCATCACCTAAATATAAACAAGCAACTTTATTACTTGTAACTATATGATTATTTATAAAAGTTATATTTTGTAGTTTCAAATCTTTTTCTAAGCCTGAAAAGATAATTAGAGAATTAGCATTAAAACTTTCACTACCCACAATACCTTTATAAATATTCAGTATTTTTTGTTTATTTATTTTCAACTCATCAACTATGTTTTTTATATCAATTGATTGACTTTTTAATTTATTTTCTAAGTCTTTTGCTAAAGTGTCATTATAAAAATTATACGGTATATATATCCATTCATTTATATAGTTACTTTCGATTTTTAGACTAGCAATGTGTTGATTCATATTAGCACTAAGATTGATATCAAAATGTTCTACAAAAACAACTTCTTGATTTTTTAAAATTTCTTTTGGATTGTCAATAAGAGTAGAAAGAAATTTACTTTCATGTCTACCCTTAAAATTTTCAATGATACATTGGATTTTCATATTATCATGCAATAAAGGAACTACAACCTTTTTGATTTCACAATAATCTAATAAAAACTCCAATCCGTTTATATGCTCATTATGAAAATGAGATATAAATAATAAATCAATTTGCTCTTTAGGTTCAAATGTTTCTTTGATTTTTTCTTCTATAAATTTTTTATTTTGACCTCCACAATCATAAACCATAGTAAAGCCATTTTCAAATTTTTCTACATAAAATGCACCTTGTCCTATAGCATGAAAAGTTCTAAGCATATACTATAGTCTCCCATCACTATCAACTAAGATAGACTTAATGTCATAAACAACTTGATTTTTATTGTTTAATTTTACACTTTTGTACTCATCATGTGCAACAGCTAAAACAACTGCTTCATACTCATCTGCGTTTGCATCTTTTACTAGATTTAAGCTGTACTCTCGTTTTACTTCCTCTGCATCTGCCCAATAATCCATTACCGTTATATCGCAACCATACTCTTGAAGTTCTCTTATGACATCTATAACTCTTGAATTTCTTATATCTGGACAATTCTCTTTAAAAGTTATTCCCATTATAAGGATTTTAGCACCCTCAACTTTATGACCTTTTTTTATCATAAGTTTTATAACTTGAGAAGCTACATAGATTCCCATGTTGTCATTGAGTCTTCTTCCTGCTAGGATTATCTCAGGGTTATAGCCTACTTCTTGTGCTTTATGTGTTAGGTAGTATGGATCAACACCTATACAGTGACCACCTACAAGACCTGGTCGAAATGGTAAGAAGTTCCATTTTGTACCTGCTGCTTCAAGTACTGCATTTGTATCTATGTTAAGACGGTTAAATATCATACTAAGTTCATTAACAAATGCTATGTTTATGTCGCGTTGAGAGTTTTCTATGACTTTTGCAGCTTCTGCCACTTTTATAGTTGGAGCTAAGTGTGTTCCAGCTGTGATGATGCTTGCATAAAGTGCATCTACTTTTTTCCCTATTTCAGGAGTTGAACCTGCTGTTACTTTTAGGATTTTAGTTACAGTATGCTCTTTATCTCCTGGGTTGATTCTCTCAGGGCTATATCCACAAAAAAAGTCTTTATTAAACTTCATGTTAGAGAATTTTTCAAGTACAGGGACACACTCTTCTTCTGTTGCACCAGGGTAAACAGTAGATTCATATATAACTATGTCATCTTTTTTAAGAACTTTACCAATGCTTTCACTTGCTTTTATGAGAGGTGTTAAGTCTGGTTTTTTATGCTTATCTATTGGAGTTGGAACTGTAACTATATAAATATTACAATCTGCTATATTATCTAGTTTATTTGTAAATTCCATACCATTTGTAAGAGCTTCTTTTACTTGTGTTTCACTAAGCTCAAGTGTTCTATCATGCCCACTCATAAGTTCATCAATTCGCCATTGTGCTATATCGAAACCTACTACTTTGTACTTACTGCTAAATGCATGAGCTAATGGTAGCCCTACATAACCTAAACCTATTACTGCTATTTTGCTATTTTTCATTATTTGTTTCCTTTTATATCTGATATATACCAAGCTATAGACTCTTTTAAGCCTTCTTCTAGCGTATGTGTCGGTTCATACCCTAACATCTCTTTAGCTTTAGATATGTCTGCATTTGAGTGTCTTATATCTCCAGCTCTAAAATCTCTATATATAGGCTCTTTTATCTCTAACTCTGGTAGTTCTTGCTTAAGTCCCGATGTTATGGCACTATAGAGGTTGTTAAGAGTCTCTCTTCCACCTGCTGCTGTATTAAAGGCTTCTCCAAATGCTTTTTCATTCGTAGTAGTTCCTGCTAAGATATTCATCTGCACTACATTATCTATGTAAGTAAAATCACGACTTGTTTCGCCATCACCATTTATGTAAACATCTTCACCATTAAGTATTTGACCTATCCATTTTGGCATTACTGCTGCATAAGCACCATTTGGATCTTGTCTTTTACCAAAAACATTAAAGTATCTAAGTCCTATAGTCTCCATACCATATGTTTTTTCAAACACACCACCATAAAGTTCATCTAGCATTTTAGTAACAGCATAAGGTGAAAGTAAATTTCCTGTACGACTCTCTACTTTTGGAAGTTCTGGTGAATCACCATATACAGAAGATGAAGAAGCATATACAAATCTTTTCACACCATTATCTTTGGCTGCTGTAAGTATATTTAAAAAGCCTGTAGCATTTGAAGCATTTGAGACTATAGGATTATCTATAGAACGAGGAACCGAACCAAGAGCTGCCTGATGCAGAACTATATCTACATTTTGCGTGATACTTTTACAAAACTCATAGTCGGTAATGTCACCCTCATGAAATGTAAAGTTGCTCCACTGAGCATCTGAAACAGCACTTTTTATCTTTTCTAAATTATATCTATGTCCAGTTGCAAAGTTATCTAAGGCTACTACTTTTTGGTTCAGTTTCAAAAGCTGCTCTGCTAAATTTGAACCTATAAAACCTGCTACACCTGTAACTAACCAAGTTTTCGAATTATTTTTTAAATCTTCTTTAACTTTTTCATATTTTGTCATTATTTTTTTTCTCCATAAAATTTTTTATACCATTTAACAAACTCTTTTATACCATCTTTAAGCTCAGTATCTGGTTTATAACCAAAATCATCCATAAGTCCACTCACATCAGCATAAGTACTAACAACATCCCCATCTTGCATAGGCATAAAGTTTTTCTTAGCTTTTTTACCTAGTGCATCTTCTATAGTCTCTATGAAAGTCATAAGGGGGAGCGGTGCATTGTTTCCTATGTTATAGAGTCTGTATGGTGCTGAAGAGCTACTTATCTCTGGGTCTTTTGCATTCCACTCTTTGTTTGGTTGTGCTGGGTTGTCTATAACTTTTATAATTCCATCTACTATATCATCTATATAAGTGAAGTCTCTACTCATCTTACCATTGTTAAACACTTTTATGGCACGGTCGTTAAGTATAGCATCTGTAAAGAGCATCGGTGCCATATCTGGTCTACCCCATGGTCCATAGACTGTGAAAAATCGTAGTCCTGTTGTTTGAATGCCATAGAGGTGAGCATAAGTATGTGCCATCATCTCGTTTGATTTTTTGGTTGCTGCGTAAATGCTTACCTGATGTTCTGTTTTATCGGTTGTTTTAAAAGGTTGTGACTCGTTGAGTCCATAGACTGATGAGCTACTTGCATAGGCTAAGTTTTTTACTTTAGTTTGCCTACATGCTTCTAGTATATTCATAAAGCCTACCACATTACTTTGTATATAAGCATGTGGGTTTTCTAGTGAGTATCTTACTCCTGCTTGTGCTGCCAGGTTCATCACTGCATCAAACTTTTCTAATTCAAAAAGTTTATACATTGCTTGCGTGTTTGATAAGTCAAGTTTTACAAACTTATGCTTTTTATATTTTGTTGAATTTATAAATTTTTCTTCTATATTACTTGCCTCTGCATTCTCAGCCGAAGCTAAAGCATCGGTTCCTTTTATACCAAGTTCTTCCAGTCTTGCCTGTTTGAGGTTTACATCATAGTAGTCATTTATATTGTCTATTCCCACTACTGTATCACCACGATCAAGTAGTTTTTTTGCTAGGTGGTAGCCTATAAAACCTGCTGTTCCTGTTACTAGTATTTTCATCTATTTCAACCTATCCATAATATTTAATACTTCTATATCCATTTTAGATACTGCAAACCATTTTTTACCCAAGTCTTTAAGACTAGCTCCAAAATGGTAAACCTCTGTTTCATCGATGATGAGGAATCTATCATGAGACAAGTCGAACTTTTTTATCTCTATATTTTCATACTGTTCGTTATGTTTTTTTAGGTCTAATTGTAACTGTTTTGAGATCGTTTTTGTGTAAAGAGTTGTTTCTATATTTACATCTCTTTTAGTAAACAATACTAAAGTACTTTCATCTATATAGTTATCTATAAGCTTTATAGACTTTTTAGCACTTTTTATAA
>Ga0256842_1002043_pt1 | contig 15133 bp, 14 predicted proteins | sample 4559240metaG_FD_185973 | JGI IMG/M metagenome (GOLD analysis project Ga0256842, IMG submission 185973) | Hydrothermal vent microbial communities from Guaymas Basin, Mexico - 4559-240 | ecosystem: Environmental > Aquatic > Marine > Hydrothermal vents | place: Mexico: Guaymas Basin | collected...
GCGATTGTGTCTGCACCCGGACAAACTCGGTAAAAACAATATCAGGAAAATAACGCTCGATATAGCAATCACGCAGTGCGTCGTTGGTCAATCCCTGCATCGGTGCAAGCATCAACGGCGTATCTCCGTCGTCCCACGGAAGAATATTCACAGGTTGTCCCGGGAAATCAGCGGAGCCAACAGACCCTCCAGACCATTCACTTTAATTTCATAGATTTCGAGCAATTGGCGTCCCAACAAGCCATCAGGCAGTTGATTGCCCACCAGCCAGACGACATAAGGCTCCGGAAGATCAACCAGTAAACGACCGGCATATTTACCGTACGGCATCCGCGCAGCAGCAAGAGATCTTAGCTGCTGCGCATCAGGATGAAGGGTTTCAGACATAGAGACAAAACAACTCAAACAGCTAAGGGGTTATTTTTTGTGGCAACGTTTGCAATTTTTCTTCGCAGCAAAAGCTCGTTCACCATTGTGACATTTACCACAAATACTTACCGGCATAGATCTCTTTCATTTTGATCTCAACTGTCACTCTTTTCATCAGGCTCCATCCTTTTCTTGCGAAGGAAAATACAAACGACATCTTCTGACATTATGCGGGATCGACTCCTAGCGTCAATACCGGCAAAAAAGAATCAAAGAAAATTATCGATTTCTTATAAAATATGTTAATATAGATATTCGTACATGTATTTCCGCTGCAAACAATAGACACACTAAGCAGTGCAAATTAGACAAGAGGATGTCCCTTGGAACATTTCATCGCCCGCCAGCCGATTTTTGACACAAAAGGTCGGGTCTACGCGTACGAACTACTCTTCCGCTCAGGTTTGCACAACTACTTTGATTGTGATGATGCCGACCACGCAGCTGCCAGTGTTATTGCCAACAGCAATCTACTATTCAATCTTGATGAAATGACCGGCGGCACTAAGGCTTTCATCAACTGTACCCATACTGTTCTGATTAAAGATCTGATGACGACTCTGCCGCGTCAACAGGCAGTTGTTGAAGTCCTCGAAGATGTTGAGCCCGACAAGAAAATTATTGAAGCCTGCCGCCGTCTAAAATCTTTGGGCTACACCCTGGCTCTGGATGATTTTGTCTATCACGAAAACTTCGAGCCACTCCTTGAGCTGGCCGATATTATAAAAGTCGATTTTCTCCTCAGCGATGTTGATGAGCAGGAGCGACTGGCAAAAACGATGATTCCGCGTGGCATCAAAATGCTCGCCGAAAAAGTTGAAACTCACGAAGTCTATGAACATGCCAAGCAGATGGGCTATCAACTCTTTCAGGGTTACTTTTTTGCCAAACCGGTCATCATCTCGCGGAAAGACATTCCGACCAACAAAATTCAGTTCCTCCGTATCCTCAAAGATATCCACGCCCAGGAAGTCGATTTCAAAAAACTTGCCCTGACAATTCAGAGTGAAGTTTCCCTATCGTATAAATTACTGAAGCTGATCAACTCAGCCGCCTTTGCCCTACGCCATAAAGTCACATCAATTCTTCAGGCATTGTCGCTTCTAGGATTGCGTGAAATCCGTTCGTGGGTTTCGCTGCTGTCGATTGCCTCAATGGCCGATGACAAGCCCGCTGAACTGGTCGTCTGTTCCCTTATCCGGGCAAGATTGTGCGAGCAGCTGGCACAACCGTTAAAAATGGGAGACCGCCAGTCCGATATGTTCCTGATGGGGCTGTTCTCTCTTCTCGATGCGATCATGTCACGCCCCATCGACGAGATTCTTGAGGAAATAACCGTTGAAGATGATATCGTTGAGGCATTGATCGGTGAACCCGGAACGCTGCGCTCGATTCTGGACTTGGTTATCGCCATGGAAAAAGGGGAATGGGAAGAAGTTTCACGACTGGCGGCAGAACTGCAAATCGAAGAGCAACCCCTTTCTGCCGCCTACCTTGACGCCGTTAAGTGGGCTCAGGATATCTACAACATTTAAAACCAATCGACCGAGTTTATTTTTATGACAGACAAAATTGATCTTTCAGATCAGGAGTGGCAACAGAAACTCTCACCCGAAACGTATTCGATTGCCCGTCATGCCGGAACCGAAGCAGCTTTCAGTGGAAAATACTGGGACAACCACGCAACGGGAACCTACCAGTGTGCCTGTTGCGGATTGAAGCTATTCCATTCCAGCAGTAAATTTGATTCAGGAACCGGCTGGCCAAGCTTTTCTCAGGCCGTTGATGATAAACACATTACCAAAAAAGAAGACCGCAGCCTGTTTCGTGTCAGAACAGAGGCATTATGTGCCCGCTGCGATGCTCACCTCGGGCACATCTTCCCCGATGGACCTCAGCCAACCGGGTTGCGATACTGTATTAACTCCGCATCGCTCGAATTTATCCCCGAATAACCAGCAATAGCGATAAAATTAAAGAAAAACACCGATTGTCCATGAAGATTATTGACAGTTCTCTTTGTGACAGAGCACAATAACATTTTCCCAAGGAGACCAAATGTCAGATAAACAATTCGCAGCCGGCGATCACATTGATGCAAAATGTACCAAATGCAAAGATACAACGAACCACACCATTGTCGCACTCGTCGATGAAAAAGTCGCCCGGGTCGAATGCAACACCTGCGGTGGAATTCACAACTACCGCCCCGCGACGGTTAAAAAGACTCCGGCAAAATCGCGAGCCGCAGCAACCAAAGCTGCCAAGATCAATAAGATTGAAGCAGAGTGGGAAGGTCACCTTGACAATGCCGATCCGGCAACAGCGACCACCTACTCCATGAAAATGGCAGCAAAGCCGGGGATCTTAATTCAGCACCCCACCTTCGGCCTCGGTCGAATCATCTCCACCACTAAGCCGAACAAAATGGACGTTTTCTTTCGTGACGGGGTTAAAATTCTTCGCTGCACCGTCAGCTGAGCATCACCCGACAGCTGTTCCAATTTTCAGCAGGATTTGACGACCATGCCCCAGTTTGAACACCGCCATACCAGCTTTCTATTGACTCTGGCAGCATTGGTCATTGTTATTGCCGGGATCAAAACTGCGCAGGTTCTTCTGGTTCCGTTCCTCCTCGCGTTTTTTATCTCAATTATCTGTGCGGGGCCATTTTTCTGGTTACAGCAACGCAAAATTCCGGCCCCCCTTGCTCTACTTATTGTTATCAGTGTTGTCATGCTGGGGGGATTGGTCGTTATCAGCCTGATCAGCTCTTCAGTCACTGACTTCACCAGAGAACTCCCCGTGTATCAGGATAAGCTGCGGGTTCAAACCCTGCTGCTGTTTGACTGGCTTGAAAAGATGGGGGTCACAGTTTCCAAGGATATCCTCCTTGAACATTTCAACCCCGGTGCACTTATGCAATCGGCAGGAACGATGCTTGCCAAAGCCGGTGGGGTTCTGACCAACTCATTCCTAATTCTACTGACAGTCATCTTTATCCTCTTTGAAGCCTCGGGAATGCCCAATAAATTGCGTGCTGCACTCCCCGACGCCAAGTCGTCCCTCGATTCATTTGAGAAATTCTCCACTGGTGTTCGCCAATATCTGGCGATCAAAACACTGGTCAGCGTTGGAACCGGGTTATGTGTTGCTATCGGACTGTTTTTTCTTGGGCTCGACTATGCACCACTGTGGGGACTGATTGCCTTCCTCTTCAACTATATTCCCAACGTCGGTTCCATTATCGCAGCAGTCCCCGCAGTCCTTCTCGCAGTTGTGCAGCTGGGGCCGGGTTATTCGCTGGTCGTTGCAGCACTCTACCTGATCGTCAACGTTATTATGGGAAATGCGGTTGAACCGCGGCTGATGGGGCAGAAACTTGGCCTTTCGGCGCTGGTTATCTTCATCTCTCTGGTTTTCTGGGGCTGGGTTCTCGGACCGGTTGGAATGCTCCTGTCTGTGCCACTGACGATGGTGGTAAAAATTGCCCTCGAAGTTAATGAATCGACCCGCTGGCTGGCAATCCTGCTCAGCTCGGATGGTTCCATTATGATCTCCCCCGAAGATTAATTCCCCCACGTGAGAGGTTCTCTTGATAGACCGACCCTTCGGCTCAACCGGTAAAGATGTTTCTGCTATCAGTTTTGGCGGGATGCGCTTTCCCGATCCGCAGAATCTCGCAAAAAGCTCTGACCTCATCCTCTACGCCCACAGCCAGGGAATCAATTATTTTGATACAGCACCCATTTACTGTGGTGACCGCAGTGAAGATATTTTTGGTCATGCCCTGAGCCAGCTTCCACGAAACAGTTTTACCGTTTCGACCAAAGGAAGTCGGGCCAAAGGAGACGATCTCCGCAAAACACTGGAGCGCAGTCTGACGCGGCTAAAGGTTGATCAGATCGATTTCTTCTACATCTGGCATTTAATGAATCCGGAAGATTGGGAAAAGCGCAAACAGCTCGGAGCCGTCGAAGCGGCGTTGAAAGCAAAAGAGGAAGGCTTGATCGGTCACCTCCTCTGCTCTTCCCATATGGAAGGGGAAGCAATCGCCAAAGTTCTTCAGGAAGATATTTTTGAAGGAGTTCTTCTCGGGTACAACGCTATCAATTTCCCCTACCGACAGAAGGCTGTTGAACAAGCAGGGAAACAAGATCTTGGTGTCGTCACTATGAACCCGCTAGGTGGTGGCTTGATTCCGCAAAATCAGGAAAAGTTTGAGTTTCTTAAATCAGAAACCGCGACTGATGTCATCAGTGCAGCACTTCAGTTCAATCTGTCGAACCCCGCGATATCGACAGTACTTGTCGGTTTTGAAAATCGGGAAGAAATTGATCAGGCCATCTCTGCCGCAGAAAACTTTGTCCCGATAAGTCGGCAGCAACAGCAACACGTTGAGGCTCACCTTAAAACGGCATTTGCTGATCTTTGTACCGGTTGCGGCTACTGCCTCCCCTGTCCTGTTGATATCCCGATTCCAAAATACCTCGACAGTTATAACCAGTTGATTCTCACCGACGGTGACCAACAGGCGGTTCTCAATCGCTACCGGATGCACTGGAATATCACCCCGCAACAGGCTAAAGAGTGTATCGCCTGCGGGGACTGCGAAGAACGTTGTACTCAGCATCTGCCAATCATTCAGAGGCTGGCAGAGCTGCCCTGATTTAGAAAACGGGGGATACCGCCCCGGCACATCCCCCGCATGTCATTATTTAGTTCCGCACCACCGATGATGCTGCATAGTTGCTTGAATAATCTCCCGCCAATACCGCAGGATCATTGGTACGCTACAGCCAGAGCTACCGAAGAATCCGCCATCGGCACCCGAATACATCAAGTGGCAGCTAAACAGAGGAACAACCCCGCCACAAGCAGCTGGGCCCGCAAACCTTGGTTGGATCATTGCCCCAACTTACGAATAAAAGTGGACGCATTCCATTGACACCCATTTCAAACAAGTGTTTAAATACGCCCATTCCATTAACCGGGAAACGATCCATAAAAGAAAGAGAGCTATGGCACAACTCGACACCAAAAACAGAATCCTCAACGGCGCCGAACAACTCTTTGCCCGCGAAGGATTCCGCAATACTTCGCTCCGGGCACTCACTCGACTTGCTGAGGTCAACCTGGCAGCAGTCAACTACCACTTCGGGTCTAAGGATGCCTTACTACAGGCAGTTATCGAGCGGCGGCTATTGCCATTAAATGAAATCAGAGCTAAGAAAATTGAGACCGTTATCGAACAGGCCAGACAACGGGGAACAGCTCCCGGAGCTGACGATCTACTGAGGGCATTTATCGAACCGACCCTCGAATTTCGCAATTCAAGTCCCGGAGCTGACGATTTTATTTTGCTCATCGGTCGATCACTCAGTGAACCCGATGCAACTGTCCGTAACTGTTTTCTTAAGCTGGTTCTCCCAGCCGTTCATCTTCTCTTCGCGGGATTACGTGAGGCGTTACCGCAACTCTCCTCAGCTGTGTTACTGACTCGATTGCAGTTCATCATAGGGACAATGAGCCACGTCATGAGTATGGGGACGCTTTCCCCGCTCAATGACCCGACTTTTCCACAGCCCCTGGAGCAGCAGGCATTGATCGATCAGCTGATGAAATATGCCCTCGCCGGGCTGGAGGCACCGGAATGAAATTCATAAAAATCATCCTGATGATTCTCCTGCTCAGCGGCTGTAACCCGTTACGACCGGAGAAATTGCAGCTTCCTGACCCGCCGGATAGCTATTCAATTGAACAGCCCCTGCCAGCGACCCAACTGGAAGAGCAGTGGTGGAAAGACTTTCACGATCCCCAGCTTGATCAACTGCAGCAGCAACTGTTCAGCAATAACCTCAACTTGCGACAGGCCATTTATCGTTTGCAGCAGCTTGAGATGATGAAAAAGATCAACCGGGCCAATCGCTGGCCACAGCTCACACTGAACGGCACACTAAAACGTGACAGCCTTCCGGCGTTACCGAATGACACCATCACAACCACGGAAAGGTTTTCTATTGCGGCAGGTTACGAGGTTGACCTGTGGAATCGCCTGAGTGACAAAGCAAAAGCAGCTGAGTTTCGCTATCAGGCGGGAGAGAATGACGTCAGAACGCTCCTTTTGAGTTTAAGTGCCCAACTGGCAGATCAATATTTTCTTGCTGTCGAACAACGGGGGCAGCTGGCACTCCTTGAACAACAGACAGTGCAAAAAGAAGGACTGTTAAAAATCTTTACCGACCGTTATCGTGCCGGGCTCACAACCGCAACGGAAGTGTACAAAGCGCGTCAAAACCTCGCGACGGTAAAATCGTTAGTCCCTGATCGCCGGGCATCACTGGCTCGCGCCGAAAACAATATCGCCCTACTCCTCGGTCAAGCACCGGGAACAGTTTCGATTCAAGCAGAGCAGTTACCGCAACTCACAAACCTGGTTGATATTGGTCTCCCGGCCGACCTGCTACTACGTCGCCCCGATATTGCCGCCGCGACTCAGCAACTTGCTGCTGCCGATCATGAACTGGCAGCAGCTCTCGCAGCGCGCTTACCTGCCGTCAACCTAACGGCAGCCATCGGTCATTCAGCAACCAAGCTTGCTGTCGGTGATATCGAAGGAACTTTCTGGAACCTGGCATTGGGTCTGACGCAACCGATATTTGACGGGGGCCGTCGTAAAGCAGAATCACAACGGCAAAAAGCGATTCGCGAAGAGAAGTTTGCCGCCTGGCAACAAATATTTCTCACCGCCCTTCAAGAAGTCGAAACAGCACTGATATCGGAAGTCAATGCCGGTGAAAAATCGCGTCGACTGGAACAGCAGCGGCGGATCAATGCCCAAACACTAAAACTGACCCGGGATAATTATCTCAATGGATTGACCGATAGCCGCGATCTGTTACTCAGTCAGTTTGCTCAAATTGATATCCTCCGCCAGCAACTGACCACCCATCGTCAGCAACTCAGCCAACGCATCTCACTAGCCCGGGCACTGGGCGGAAGCTGGATGGCAGCGGAGCTTGACCACCAGCGAGCAATCCTTCAACAACAGGATGAAAACCATGACTGATGCACCAAAAAAATCGCGTACTGCGTTGAAAATTATCCTCCCGCTGCTAATTCTGATTGCCGGTTTTACCGGGTTCAAAATGCTGAGCCAGATGAAGAAGACTCCTCACCGTCAGCCACCGCAGCAGCAAGGGGTTCTCGTTGATATTGTCAATCCGATTTCCGGTGATTATCAGGTGACTGTCCATGCAACCGGAACCGCGCGGGCAGCACGTGAAATCTCTCTGGTTCCCGAAGTCAGCGGAAAGGTGATTAAGATCTCGCCGCAACTGGTCAGTGGCGGACGTTTCCGCAAAGGGGAGACACTACTGAAGATTGACCCAAGCAATTACCAGCTGGCCGTCGAAAAAGCCCGTTCCGACATTGCCCGCGCCGAAGTTGCCCTGGCAACCGAACAGGAGCAGGCGAAGCTTGCACTGGACGAATGGCAACGGATTGACATTGCCGACAAAGGGGAGCCGGGGCCGCTGGTCTCCCGGGAGATTCAGCTCAAACAGCAGCGAGCCAACCTAGCGGCAGCAAAAGCAAATTTGAAACTCGCTGAGCTCAATCTGCAACGAACAACGTTGAAAGCACCATTTAACGGGCGCATCAGTCAGGAACAGGTCGATCTGGGACAATATCTCCGTGCCGGCAGTAGTATCGGCAAATTGTCAGGAACAGATCGAGCTGAGATCTACGTTCCCCTCCCCTATGCTGAGTTGCAGTGGCTGGAGATCCCTAAAAACAATTCTCAGAAAAAAGGAGCGACTGTCGATATTTCCCTTCCCGGCCAAAGTCACCCTCGCTGGCAGGGAAAAATTATCCGCAGCCTCGGTGAAATTGATCCGACAACCCGGATGGCTACGGTCATTGTTGCTGTCGATTCTCCCTACAACCAGAGTCAATCGACAGATCAGGCGGACCTTGAAACAGGAATGTTTGTTGATATTCAGCTCAAGGGAAAATCCCTCAAAAATATCGTCACAATCCCGCGCAAAGCACTACGGAATAACCGGCAGGTCTGGGTCATTAACAATGAGAACCGGCTCCAAATTAAGCAGGTGGAGATTGCCCGGCGTGAGAAGGATCGCCTGTTGGTCAGCGATGGTCTTGATGCGAACGACCGGATCGTCACGACATCGCTGGCGGCAGCGGCCGAAGGGATGTTACTGCGTCCCCTTAAACAGGAGCAGCAACAATGAAAGGGGCCGTAAAATGGATGGCACGTAACCACGTTGCCGCCAACCTGTTGATGATGGCGTTAGTCATTGGCGGGATCATCATGGGGCCGAGCATTAAGCAGGAAGTCTTTCCCGAAGTCTCTCTTGATCGCGTTTCTGTCGTCGTCGCCTATCCCGGCGCTGGCCCCGAAGAGGTCGAAGAAGGAATTATCCTCAAGATAGAGGAGAGTTTGACCGCTGTCGATGGCATCAAACAAGTCCGATCAACAGCCAATGAGGGGTCGGGGATTGTCATCGCCGAAATCTATGCCAACGAAAATGTCGATCAGATTCTGCAGGATATCAAGAGTGAAATTGACCGCATCAGCACCTTCCCCGAAGATGCCGAAAAACCGGTCATCAGTAAACTCTCCAACCGGCGGGAAGTTATCTCCGTTGTTATTTATGGCAATATCGAAGAAAAAACATTGCGGGAAAAGGCAGAGCAGACCCGCGATGAGCTGCTCGAACTCCCCGACATAACTCAAGTTGAGCTCAGCGGTGTCCGGCCTTTTGAAATCACAATCGAAGTCCCGGAAGAGAATCTGCGCCGCTACAATCTGACTCTTGATCAAGTTGCCGCCCGCATCCGTGCAGCGTCACTTGATCTGCCGGGCGGCACCGTCAAAACAACCAGCGGGGAGATTCTACTCCGCACCAAAGAACGACGCTACTGGGGACCGGACTACGCCGACATCAATATTATCAGCAAGGCAGACGGCAGTCTGGTTCGACTCGGCGATATTGCCCATGTTGTTGATGGCTTTGCCGACAGTGAAACGTTCGGTCTCTTTGATGGGCAGCCCGCTGCGATGGTGCAGGTTTTCCGCATTGGAGAACAAAAGCCCACCGAGATCTCGGAACGGGTCATCCGCTACGTCAAAGAGAAGCGACGGGAACTCCCCGCAAGCCTGCAAATGGCGATCTGGAATGATACCACCGAGATCTTCAACAGCCGGATGGAACTGTTGCAGAAGAATGCCCTGCTCGGGCTGGGACTGGTTATTATCATCCTTGGACTGTTCCTCGAAATTCGCCTCGCCGCATGGGTGATGCTCGGCATTCCGATCTCGTTCCTCGGGACACTATTTGTTATGCCATGGCTCGGGGTCTCCATCAACATGATCTCGCTGTTTGCTTTTATCCTTGCATTGGGGATTCTAGTCGATGATGCCATTGTCATCGGTGAAAATATTTTTGAGCATCGGCAAAAGGGGAAACCCTACGTCAAAGCAGCTATCGACGGGGCGATGGAGGTGGCGATTCCCGTTGTATTCTCAGTTCTAACAACGATTGCCGCCTTCCTGCCACTGGTCTTTGTCAGTGGGATGATGGGGAAATTCGTCAAGGTGATCCCGATTATTGTCATTACACTCCTGGTGATGTCACTCATCGAATCACTGCTAATTCTTCCGGCACACCTCAGTTCAGGAAAGCGGCGTGAACTCAATCACGGGTTGCTCAGTCAGATTGAAAAACTCCGCCAACTGTTTGGTCGGGGAATGGAACGGTTCGTCAACGGCCCCTATAAGAAGCTCCTCAATTTCACCCTCAACTACCGATACGCCTCGCTTGCCATCGGGCTGGTCATCCTGATGCTGACCGTCGGGATCGTCAAGGGGGGAATCATAAAATTCACTTTTATGCCCGAAGTTGATGGTGACAAGATCACCGTAGCAATCCAGATGAACCGTGGTGTTCCGATTGAAGAAACCCGGCAGGTTGCTCAATTTATTCTTAAAAAAGGGATGGAGACTGTCGCCGAATACGATGCAAAACGCCCCGCCGGAGACACCATCCTGCGTAATGTTTATACCGTTGTCGGCGGGACGATTGCCGGTGGCGGACCGGTCAGCCGCGGGACATCAGCCGAAACATCGCTGAGTAATATCGTCCTGTACCTCACCGAAAGTGAGCAACGCAACATTCCGGCAACCGAGATCACATCGCTCTGGCGTGAAAAAGTCGGAGAAATTCCGGGGATTGAGTCGCTGACCTTCACCTCAAACCTGATGCGCCTCGGTGCAAATATCGATATTCAACTTGCTCACGAAGATTTTGCAGTCCTCGAAAAGGCAACCGATCGGATCCGTACAGTCCTTGAAGAATATGATGGGATCGGCGACATCAAAGATACTTACGCACGGGGCAAGCGGGAGATTAAACTCAAATTGACGCCGGCCGCACGGACACTGGGAATCACCGAAAGTGATCTTGGCCGTCAAGTTCGGGCCGCATTTTATGGTGCTGAAGCGTTACGCCTGCAGCGGGGGCGGAATGAGATCAAAGTCATGGTGCGCTACCCTGATGCAGACCGGCGCAAGCTCTACAGCTTTGAAACAATGCGTATCCGTACCCCCGGCGGGCAGGAAATTCCACTGGTGCAGGCCGCTGATATTATCGAAGGGTATGGTTTCTCTGAAATCAATAGGACCGACCGGAAACGTGTCATCAATATTTCGGCCAGTGTCAATGCTGAGAAGGCCAATGCTCAGGAGATCATCAGTGAGCTGAAAAAAGACCTGCTCCCGCAATTGACCAGCGACTATCCGGGACTCAGCTGGGATATGGAGGGAGAAGAAAAAGAACGTAAGGATTCCCTCAGCAGCATGCTTGAAGGATTTGAGCTGGCACTGGTTGCCATCTTCATTCTACTGGCGATCCCGTTCCGCAGTTACAGCCAGCCGCTGCTGATTATGGCGGCAATTCCTTTCGGGATCGTTGGTGCAGTCATGGGTCATATGATTATGGGCTTCAACCTGAGCATCCTCAGTATGTTCGGGCTGGTTGCCCTTTCCGGGGTCGTGGTCAACGATTCGCTACTGCTGATCGACAAAATCAACGATAACCGCCGCAACGGGATGCCCCTCCGCGATGCGATTGTTGCAGCGGGGACGCGACGCTTCCGACCGATCATCCTCACTTCGCTGACGACTTTCTTCGGCCTGACCCCGATGATTCTCGAAACCAGTGTTCAAGCACAATTTCTGGTACCGATGGCAATTTCCCTCGGTTTTGGTATTCTGTTTGCGACAGGGATTACCCTATTGCTGATCCCGACATTTTATCTGATTCTTGAAGATATCCGGCGGCTGATTGGGTTGAAAGAGGACCATGCCCGCCCGCATCCCGCGATTGAGGAATAGCGATGAAGCGTTGTCCGTTTTGTGCAGAAGAAATTCAGGACGCAGCCATTAAATGTAAACATTGTGGTGAGTTTCTGACGACAGCTCCTCCACGTCCCGGGAATGGCATACTGCCGTGGTATTTTAAAACCTCGACGATTGCGATTGCCCTTGCCAGTGTCGGCCCCCTTGCCCTGCCGCTGATCTGGTGGCACCCGAAGACATCACTGGCATTGAAAATCGGGTTGACCGTAGCCATTCTGTTACTCAGCTGGGTTCTCTATCGTGTCACCCTCGAATCAGTGAAATCTCTGGAAGAATACTACCAGCTTCTCAACAATCTGTAAGACGATCGACATTCAGTCATCAGGGAAAAAATGACAAAAGGTGATTGTCGATTTAGGCCGAATAGGTTAAAAAGGTCACTCTTATTTACCGACTGACTCAAAGATACGTAACAGCACCACATCGCTCAGGATTTTATTATGAACGTGATCGACATTATCAATAACAGCGACAAGACCGTTTTCTCTTTTGAGCTTCTCCCACCGCTTAAGGGAAGTGGTGCCGGGACCATTTATCGCACCATCGAAAGTCTGGTCGATTTTGATCCCAAATATATCAACATCACCACCCATCGGGATGAGATGGTCTTTGTTGAACGTCCCGATGGAACAATCGAGAAACGGGTGGTGAGAAAACGGCCGGGAACTGTTGCAATTGCCGCTGATATTCAACACCGTTACAATATCCCCGTTGTCCCCCATATTTTGTGTGGCGGCTTCTCAAAAAGTGAGACCGAACATGTTCTGATTGATCTCAACTTTATGGGGATCAATAACATCCTGGCACTGCGCGGTGACGGTGTAAAAACCGACCACGTCTTCCGGCCCGACCCCGACGGTCACGCCAACGCCACCGAACTGGTTGAGCAGGTCATCAATCTGCGCAACGGGAAGTATCTCGAAGCCGATTTGAAAAATAACGCACCCCTCGATTTCTGTATCGGTGTTGCCGGCTATCCCGAAAAACATTTCGAAGCCCCCAACCTTGATTCAGACCTCGCCTACCTGAAGCAAAAGGTCGACAACGGTGCCGACTACATTGTTACCCAGATGTTTTTTGACAACCAGCTCTACTACGATTTTGTTAACAAGTGCCGTGCTATTGGAATCGACGTTCCAATCATCCCCGGCATCAAGCCGATCAACCTGAAAAATCAGCTGACTGTCCTGCCCAAGCTGTTCAGTATCAGCCTGCCACAGGAGCTGGCCGACGAACTGGCCAAATGCAAAAATAACGATGATGCAAAAGTTGTCGGAACCGAATGGGCCATCCAGCAGTCAAAAGATCTGGTCGCCCACAATGTTCCCAGTTTACACATCTACACCTATGGCGTTGCAGACAATACACGGAAAATTATTGAAGCCGTTTTTTAAAATGGAGAGCAACCCCTAAAACCTCCATCTTTGCAGCATTTCACCGTTTAAATCGAGGAGGGTGAGGTGAGAATCAATCCAAGTTCACCTCATCCCTCTCACAGAACCGTGCGTACGGGCCTCGTACACGGCTCCTGTTCATTCTTCTCTCTCAGTAATGCTGAGGCTGTTCATCTCAAAAAGTCCCAGCTCCAATAACCAGCTGTTAGGCATCGCATAGTTGGCCAATGGGCTTGCGGCATTTCGCCACGAGTTCATTTTTATGGCCTTGAAGTCTCCTTTACCAGCAACGCCCTTGCGATTCGGTTTATCTTCCCCCTGATCGGGGTGACGCCTGCTTCTTACAACCGGCCGGGGTTGCCAGCTACGCTGGGCAAACCAAAAAAAGCGGGGGCCCGACAGGCTCCCGCTTTTTTACTTTTTGAGACCACGATGAAAAAATGATTAGAAAGGAATTTCGTCATCGGGATTAAAAACCGGCTCTTCAAAACCACCCCCCGATTGTTGACTGCCCCCGCTCTGGGCAGGTTGATTTTTATTATAGCCCTGACCCTGCTGAGGACTTCCCTGGTTGTAATTCTGATTTTGGCTCTGATCTCCGCCACCAGAGTTGCCACCACTCTGCTGATTATCATCACGGCTGCCAAGCATCTGCATCTCGTTAATCACAACTTCAGAAATGTAACGCTTGTTGCCATCACGATCTTCGTAGGAACGATTCTGAATTTTCCCCTCAACGTAAATCTGCTTTCCCTTATGGAGATATTTTCCACAGATTTCAGCCAGTTGCCGCCACACGACAATATTGTGCCACTCGGTCTTTTTTTGCGGGTTCCCCTCACGATCTTTATAGCGCTCAGTTGTTGCCAGAGAAAATGTCGCAACCGCAGCACCTGATGGTGTGTAGCGAAGCTCAGGATCTTTTCCCAGATTTCCGACCAGAATAACTTTATTAACAGACATGCATGCCTCCTATATGAAGATGTGAATTTTCAAGTGATATGCCATAAAAAATAACTTGCATATACTACATGGTTAAAAACCAAAAGGCAAAATGGAATAGCCCTTGTATCGAAAGTTCCCGATCAGTTATTTTGGTCTCTCCCCTCCCTCCATCTCAAAGGATTGAAATATGAAACTTGTCATCGGCAATAAAAACTATTCAACATGGTCACTGCGTCCGTGGTTATTACTGACCGCTTTCGCTGTTCCATTTGATGAGATTCAGGAATCACTCGCTGCGGAGGGGATCAAAGAACGTTTTCAGAAATATTCTGCTGCTGCCAAAGTTCCGGTTCTGATTGACGGGGATCTGACGGTCTGGGATTCTCTGGCCATCTGTGAATACATATCGGAACAGTATCTCGATGGTCAGGGGTGGCCAGCCGATCCGGCATTACGAGCCGAGGCACGTTCCGTCACGGCTGAAATGCATTCCAGTTTCACAGCCTTGCGTAACGAAATGCCGATGAACTGCCGCGCCATCCGGCAGATTGAACCTTCAGCCGGAGCATTGAAAGACGTCGAGAGGATCGACACAATCTGGTCAGACTGCCGCCGCAAATACGCCGGCATCGGTCCCTGGTTGTTCGGAGAGTTTTCTATTGCCGATTGTTTTTACGCTCCCGTCGTATTGCGATTTGCAACCTACGATATTCAGCTCTCCCCAACAGCACAGCAATACGCAGCAACGCTGCTGCAACACGAAAAAATGGTCGAATGGGTCGATGCAGCCAACCGGGAAACCGAAATTATCCCGGCCGATGAAGCAGGAACACCACGCTAACCTGATAAGTATGACATTTTTCGACCGAATCATTTGACGAAGTCCTCTCCGACTCAGTATCATGGCGTGTTTCTATTAATGTCG
>Ga0256842_1002044_pt1 | contig 15119 bp, 8 predicted proteins | sample 4559240metaG_FD_185973 | JGI IMG/M metagenome (GOLD analysis project Ga0256842, IMG submission 185973) | Hydrothermal vent microbial communities from Guaymas Basin, Mexico - 4559-240 | ecosystem: Environmental > Aquatic > Marine > Hydrothermal vents | place: Mexico: Guaymas Basin | collected...
GAGGGAACAGCTTATTACTTTAATGGCACCATCGATGAAGTTCGTATTTACAATCGTTCGTTAAGCAGTAGGGAGATTGTTAATAATTATCAGTCCGGTCTGATTAGGCATGCTCTTTATCGCTCAAACACTTCTTCAGGAACTTACGCGCCTGTGGGAGGATTGTATGACAATTTCAGTGATGGGGATTATACTCATAATCCAACATGGACCTTTACCGGATCAGGAACATGGACGATTTCAGATAATCAATTAAAAGGTGTTGGTGGGAGTCAATCTGATGTGGCTTATATTACTCAATCTTTTTCATCAAGCACTCCTTATATTTATGAGGTTTATGTGAAAGATGATGTTAGTAGTACAGGAATAGTTGCTAATGGGTTTTATATAAGAAGGCATGGCGGAACGTATCAAATCACTTCTAGTGGTAATACTTATTCAAAACCCTTTGGACACCATTGGAAGGTAATAGAAGAGGACAATATTTTAACATTTTATGTTGATGATAATTTTGTGTTTTCGGAGTCAGTGCCTTCTGGTAATGGTAAATTTGGAGTGGAGTTAGATGAACCAGACCTTGTAAATTACTTTGATAATGTTAAACTTACTCCTTTGATCTCAAGCAATTCTTATACTGATACTTCTGCTAATGATACTTCTTCTCCTAACACTCCTTCGGCTCCTACAATTTCCACGAGTCAGACAAGCTGCACTTCTGGAAATTGTCAGTTGAGTGTTTCCTGGCCGTCTGTGAGTGATAATGGAAACACATATTATTATTACATAAATGCTTTTGATGAGGAAGGGAATGTGAATAATTTAATTGATGGGTCTAATATCGGCTTTGAAAATGGAAATTTAAGTGATTGGTCTGAATGGGTTGCTTATGGAAATACCAAACATTATAATATTGTTTCTTCTCCTGTTAATAGTGGTAATTATGCATTAGAGTTGCAGAACAATAATGGTACAGATCTAGTTTATAGAAATGTCTACACCTTAGATGAGGGTAAAACATATCTCTTTGGTGGTTATGTTAATATTAAGGTTCCTGCTGAAAGTTTTAATACTTGGTATGTTGGGTTGAAAAACAGCAGCGGGGCGTGGATTGGTGGTTATCATCTTGCAAGTGTCAATACTTCCCTACTCAACAAATGGCAGAGAGTTCAGGGTTACATAACCATTCCTGAAGGGAAAAACTTTAGTTATTTAGTAATAAGTTGTAGAATTCACTCTGATGCAGAAACTAACTCGACTGTTTATTGTGATGATCCTTTTATCTATGAAGTTAAAAACACTACTGTAACAACGGGTGTTAAGGATTATTATGTGGCTGGGAGTGGTCTTAACGATTGGTTTTCTTCGTCTCCTCAGACTGCTTCTGGGCTCTCTTGTAATACTAGGTATTGTTACTCGGTGAAGGCTAGGGATAATGCGGGTAATGTTGGCTCTGCTTCTTCTCAGAGTTGTAAGTATACTGCTGCTGCGACTCCTACTATTACAAGTGTTCATGCAGTTTCAACTTCTGAGGTTAATGTTTCGTGGTCTGAATGTTCTAACAATAATCCTGAGAATTGGGTTGATGAGACAACCGGTAACGGCACTGATTCAACATCTTGGCAGACATCAAATTCGTATTTGGATTCTGGTCAGAGTCCTAATCAGAGGCTTTGCTACAGGGTAAAGGCGAGGAATGGGGATGGTTTGGAGACATCTTATTCTTCTACTGAGTGCGGTTACACTCTTGCGGAGACGCCTTCAATTACTTCTGTGAGTTGCGGTTATGACAGTAGTAATGGTTATTATTGTAATGTTTCTTATTCTATGGGTTCTAATGCTCCTGGAACTTATCATTATATTAATGAAACATCGGGTCACGCTGGTGCGACGGATCAGGATTGGAATTCCTCAACAGGGGTTTATGTTGATAAGGGTTTGTCTGCTCATACTCAGTATTGTTACAGGATTAAGGCGAGGAATGGTGATGGTATAGAGACTTCTTATTCAAGCACTGTTTGCAGTACTGTTAAGAATGTTGCTCCTACCTTGTCTTCAATAAGTGCTTCTCCAACTTGTATAAAGACAGGAACTGTTACTGTTCAAACATCTGGTGCTTTTGATCAGGACGGTGATAATCTGATTTTGAGAGTGGGAAGTTCTGATGGCGCTTCTGATTTGTGTAATTCCTCATCAGGCCAGCCTGAGAGGAGTTGTTCATTCACGGTTCAGGATCATTGGACAAATACTGGCTCGCATACTTTGTATGGGAGGATTTATGATGGTCAGAATGTTTCAAGTCCTGATAAGACGGTTGTTATAAATACTGATAATTCTGGTCCTAACGCTCCTTCTGGTTTGTCGCCTTCTGATGGGAGCAGTGTTTCAAATAGCACTCCTACGCTGTCTTGGGATAAGCCCTCTGATAATGGTTGCAATGGTCAGATCAGTGAGTATAATATTTCAATATATTCTGATTCAAGTTGTTCTAATCTTGTTCAGACAGCGACGCCTACAACAAACTCTTACACTGCGACTTCTCTGTCTGATGGGACTTATTGGTGGAGGGTTAAGGCCTCTGATGGTTTTGGTAATTGGGGTTCTTGGTCTTCATGTGTTGAACTTGTGGTTGATACGACTCCTTCATCAACAAATATTACTCCTAATGGTCATGATTGGACGAGATATGATGTTGATTTTAATTTGACTTGTTCTGATAGTGGTTCTGGTTGTGGTACAACTTATTATGTTGTTGTTAATAGTAGTGAGGGTTGTCCTAATGCTGGTGATGCTTCTTATGTTGTGGGTGATAATGGTACTGTTAGTTGTTCTTCCAACTCTGCTTGTAATGAGAGTGTTTGTTTTTACAGTGTTGATGACGCGGGTAATACAGAGAGTGTTCATAGGAGTGATGTTTTCTTGATTGATAAACAAGTACCCTCTACTTCTGTTTCACCTAATGGTCATAATTGGACAAATCAGGATGTTCATCTTAGTTTGAGTTGCTCTGACAATGATTCTGGTTGTGCTCATACTTATTACAAAATTATTGATGATGATGCCTTGTGTGGTTCTTCTGGTTATAGTTCTGGTACTAGTGTTACTGTAAGTTGTGGATATCTTGGTGTTTGTGAGAAGCGTGTTTGTTATTACAGTACGGATAATGCTGGCAACGCAGAGTTAGTTCATACTTCTAATGTTTTTTATATTGATAAAGCAGGTCCTGATACTTTTATTGATCCTTCAGGTTCTTTTGTGTGGCATTATTCTAATATTTCCTCAATGGATTGGTGGAGACATTCACCATTTGCTTATTACTCCATAAACTCTCTTTCTTTAGATACTCTTAATAATTCTTGCTTTGTAGTAGCTTATAACAATGGAGCGTCTCATTTTGGTGCATCTCGTGTTGGTTGTTTTAATGGAAGATTTGTTACGTGGGTTTCAAATCAATCTGTTTTTGATCAAGGCGAAACTCGTAGTGTTTCTCTTTCTTCTTTGAATCCATCTACTTTTATTGTCGCATATGTAAATTCAGATGATATTGCTACTGTCATTTCAGGGCATTTTAATTCTTCTTCTGGATTAATTAGTTGGGATGCAAACAAATCTGTCGATGCAGATAAGGCCTCTTCAATTTCAATTTCTCGTTTGAATAATTCATGTTTCGTTGTTGCATATTCTAGTAAGGAGGGATATCGTGCGTCTCGTGTTGGTTGTTTTAATGGTTCAGATATTGTTTGGAAATCCGACAAATCTATTTTTAAATTTAGTCAGGGAAGTCCTTCTGTGGCAGCTCTTAATAATTCTTGTTTTGTTGTAGTCTATGCGGATGGTTCTTCCTCTGAAGATGCTCGTGTTGGTTGTTTTAATGGTTCAGATATTGTTTGGGTTAGCTCAGAAGCTTCTTTTTTTGTGGGTGAGTTGTATGACAAATCTGTTTCTGCTTTGAATAATTCCTGCTTTGTTGTGAATTATGCGATAGAATGGGGTAGTCATAAAGATCTTGCTCGTGTTGGTTGTTTTAATGGTTCTGATGTTGTTTGGAAAGCTAGTTCTCTTTTGTATTCCTCAGGTTATTATTTAGCCACTTCTGTTTCTTCTTTAAATAGTTCTTACTTTATTGTTGCTTATCGAAAAAGTGAATATGGAAATGCACCAGGTGCGGCTCGTATTGGTTTCTTTAATGGTTCTTCAATTATTTGGAAAACTGATGATTCTGTATTTTATGATGGTTCAGTTGGAGGAATGAGTAAAGTCTCTATTTCTACTTTAAATTCTTCTCACTTTATTGTTGCTTTTGGAGGTGGAGGAAAAGGAAAATATAATTATTTTGGAACTGTTATACCTGGGACTCTTCTTACTAAAAAGAGTGTTTGGACTAATCAAGATATTAATTTTGACTTAACTTGTATCGATAACTTTGTTGGTTGTAATCAAACATTTTATACTGTGGTAGATTCTTCAGATAAATGTCCTGATCACTGGGCGGCAGTTCCTGATAGAACTTTTGTTTGGAATTCAGGTAACGGTTACCTCTCTATTGGAATCTCTAATATTCAAGGCGGCTACTCTTCTATAGATACATCTATTACTTATTTCAATTTGACAGATGCGTCGGGAAATCCTCTTTCAGTGAATCCAACTTTGGTGTATGCTAAAGATTCACTTGTCAATGGTATGAACATTGGATTAACCCAAGTTGAATTTGATAATGGATTATATGTTGGTAATGGTTGGCATATTGATTTTAATTTGTCTAAGGGTTTGCACTTCTCCGCTACTTTTAACACTTCTGAGAGTTATGGTTCCGGATGGTACGGCTTTGATTCAGTTGTTGCAACTTCATCTTATACAGAAGGAACTTCTAGTGTAATTGCTTGTCCTGTTGGATCCACCTGCAACAAAACAGTTTGCTTTTATAGTGTGAATAATCTTCACAATACAGAAAATATAGAAAAGAGCAGTTCTTTTCTTATTGATAAACAGGCACCTCAATGTTCTTTGTCCAATATAACTGAATCATCTGATTATGCTTTTGTGTCAGGAGATACTGTTTATTATAATGACTTGTCTTCTGGTTCATTTACAGTTTCTGTTGACGCTTCTGATTCTGGTAGCGGTGTTTCCAATGTTTCTTTCCCAAGCACTGTTTCTTCTGGCGGTGTTGATGATTCTTCTCCTTACTCCTGGACTTATAATTGGGATTCTTCTGATCACAACAATTATGCCCCTTCAACTGTTTATTGTTATGATAATGTTGGTAATGTTAATCAGACATCTTTCAATGTTGTTTTAGATAATGAACCGCCTTCTGGAGGTTTTGTTGTTTATCCAAATTCATCATCTAACCCGTGGGTTTTAGTTAATGTGAGTGCTGGCAGTGATTCTTTGTCAGGTTTGAATTCCACACAACTGTATTATAGAAACGCAACTTTACACAGTGATGGTTCCTGCGGTTCTTGGTCTTCTTTCAAAGCTTATGGCTCTCAAAATATTTCAACATCTGAGGTTAATGTTTCTAATTTAAGAACTGCCTGTTATCAATTCATTTATGAAGCTACAGATAATGTTCAAAACTCAATTAATTACACTAACTCAACAGTTCTGGTAGTTAATGTACCTCCTCTGACTGTAGATGACAGTCCAGCACCTATATTCTGGTTTATTGACAACAATCCAACAATAAATTTAACTTGCACTAACAATAATGGATTCTCCTCTTCCTGTAACAGGACTTACTACTGTATTTATGACTACAAATCAACACCTTGCGATGACTTTTCTGTTAATTACAACAGCTTGACTCATGTTTTGGTTTCATGTCCTGAGAATTCCTCCTGTGAGAAGATCATTAGATATTTTAGCGTTTCAGATACTGGTGCGACTGAGTCAGTCAAGGAGTCAAATCCGATTGACATTGTTTGGAATTCAACTGTAAATAATACTGAAGCATATTTGTGCAATATCACAGATGGTTCTTATGTTAAGAATGGTTTCTGCGGTAACTGTTACATTGAAAATTCCACACTCATCAATTCAAGTGTTTTGGGCTTGGCAGGTCAATATAGGTATCATTGCAGGATTGTGAATTCCACTCTAATTAATGTTAATTTAACCAATGCGGAAGTTTATAACTCCTATGTAGATCCTTCTACACTTGTGGATTCTCTGGTTGTTAATTCTTCAATTGTTAATTCTTCTCTGAAAAGCTCAGTTGTTTACAACTCTAACTTCTCTTACTGTGGTCCATTCGAAGTGGATACTGCTTCTATAACACAGAATGTTTTGACAGGCGGGGTGATTATCTTCAATGGTCAGCATTATTACTCGCCGAGAAACCTCTCGGACATATGCTTTAATGTTGCTCCAATAAAGAAGGGCTACTTGAAGTATTCACCTGAATATGTTAAGAATGGCTCCTTAATAACTGTTTATTATTATGCTCCTGGCACTGGTTACAATGTAATACTTAATGAGTCGCCGTTAGCGAACGGCTCTGTTAAGATGATTGATAATGGCACCTTCCCAGATAATGTCATGGATGATGGTATCTACACTGCCCAATTTGTTGTTTCTAATTTAAGTACAGGTGTTGTTACTATTCATGCTTATATCCATGATAACCTTGGAAACAATTTTACTTTACCTTTGGATGTTAAACTTGACAATGAAGTTCCAAATGCCTCTGTTGTTATCAATGGAGGAGACAATGTTACAAACACACCCCTTGTAGTTCTTTCCTTAAATTACTCAGACAACTTTGGGGTTGAAAGATGTCAAATTTCAGATGATAACCTCACTTGGACGAACTACTCCTGCCAACCTACTATTGCTTGGAGGATACACAATTTAACAAATGGCATTAAATATGTTTATGTTAAGGTTTATGATTACGCTGGAAATTATGTTATTATTAATGATTCTATAAATTTAATGCTTGGTGCTGTTGATTTAACACCTCCAACTAATTTAACAGTTTGGTTTGTAAGCAATTGGACAAACAGCAACTCATCATTAACATGTTACTGGCACGCCTTTGATAGAGAGTCAAAAGTATTTTATTATTACAGAATTTCTGGATTGACTGATTGGAAATATGCGGGCCAGTTGGAGAGTATGACTATAACTAATTTGAGTTTGTCTGAAGGAGAAACTTATTACTGTGAGGTGTATGCTCAGAACTCTTATTTCATAAACTCTTCCATTGTTAAGAGTGAAGGAGTAACTGTTGATTTAACTTCTCCACATATTGACTCATTAACTGCAGATGTGGCTAATAACTCTTTCACAAGCTCACGAGATGTGTGCTTCAACTGGTCTGCGGTAGACTCATTGTCTAATGGTGTTGCCAGTGGCGTATTTGCATACAGTTACCTGCTCTCAAAGAATAACGCGTCTCCTGATACTCTTCCTGAAGGAGATTTGAACAATCTTTCATCAGAGAAGAGCCACTGTTATTCTGAGTTGTCAGATGGAGTTTATTATTTCAAAGTTCATGCTTCTGATGTTGCAGGTAATTGGGGACCAAATGCGTATTATATTGTTAAGATAGATACAGTTCCTCCAACGACGCCTTTCATGCAAACTCCAACGCAGAACGCTTCAAATGATTCAATTACATTTAAGTGGACTGCTTCAACAGATCCGAACATATTTGGTTCTGCAAGTGGAGTTGCTGGCTACCTCATCAATATTACTTATGCTAATAATGGTTCTGTAGTTAAGACAGATTGGACGACCTCCACGAGTTACACTTTAACAGGTGTTGTAAATAATATTTCATACCACGCTTCTGTCAGAGCAGAAGATAAAGCTGGAAATATTGGTGGAAGTTCCGACTCTGTAAAGACCTTTGATAATAAACCGCCTGTAATATTATTTAAGAAACCTTTCGGCAGGATTATTTCAACAGAACCTATTCTTGTTGTTGATACTAATGAAGTTTCTACATGTTATTACAATAACACAATTTTTGACTTCACAAACTCAACGCATAATGTTGTTAAGATTCCTGTTTTGGATGGGCAGTTATACAACATCCTTGTGGAATGCTATGATGCCTCTGGAAATCTTAACACGACTAATATTAGCTTTACTGTGGATGTTAAAATGCCGACTCATATGAGTGTAACTCCTTCAGATGATTACCTAACTGGGCAGCCAATGAGTGTTCCTGTTTATTTATCTGATGGTTCTTACGGATTGGGAGAAGCACCTAATCTGTTTAGTGTTGTTTTGAACAATTTCTCTCAGAACTTCGTTGTGGATGATTTGGGAGGAGGAAATTATAATCTGACCTTTATTGCTCCCCAGATCCCAGGAGATTATAATCTGAAGGTTTATTACAATAATTTATCATCATCATCACCTATAACCATTAAACCCCTGGGACTTAATGTGGTTATGAAATCTAATGTCAATTCTGTTAAGACCTATCCTAAGCTTGCAGTTGCTTCTGTCAATGGGTTAAAAGCAGGACTTGCTTCTGATTCCGATGTTGTGAAGTTGGTTGTCTCTGGAAACTCTGTTTCCCTCAACTCTACAAATAACGGTCAAGTTTACATCTTTGCAACTTCGCCAACGAGCAATGTTGGTGCCAGAGCTGTTTATTTAAACAATGGAATGTTTTCAACCCTTTCAAGACCCTCCTTTGGATATCCTGTTAGTACAAAAGATTACTTTGTCAACGGCTTGTTTAATTATAACCACGTTGTTGTTATTGATAATTTGACTTACACTCACGGGTTGAATAGAATTGTTGTTAAAAATTTGGGCTATGATGAGAACGGAAATGTTATTATTGAGCTTACCAATGGTTAGGTGGTTATTTTGAAGAAAGCTCAATTTTATTTTATCGCTTCAATTTTCTTAATTGCCGCTGTGGCTTCTTATTTCTTTACTGCTTACCATTTTAGGGAACCTGTAAGCGATGAACGAGCATTCAACCAGAATTGCTTTATGCTTTACAATGAACTTAATGATGTTTGGAATTACTGCACTTATCATAATTTGTCCTACAGCAAGTCCGTGTTTTTACTAAATCAGACAATGGAAGATTTTAATCTTTTATTTCATAATAAGATTTATTCTTTCATTTTTTTAAGCAAGGGAAATACCTCAATCTTTCTTTCTAATTTTAACAACACTCACATTCTTTTATCTGATAGGGTTAATAATGTTAGTGTTGTTTTCGACAATTTTTACAATGCTTCAAGGTGTAAATTTGTTTACCTGAACTTTGGAGGGTTTATTTACAACTTTTCAGATCAATTTTCTGGCTATGATAACGTAACTTTAATAAATGTGTTTCTCTACTCTAACAAAAGTGGTCAGGTTAATGTTTGTTATTACTCGCCAAGCTTTGTTTTTAACTGAAAGAGGTGGTATAAATAAATAAAAGAGGTGTTTCAGTTTTTATGTCTTGGGTTCTTCTTATTTTAATAGTTGTTAGTTTAGGAGCGGGTTTCTACATTTGGGTGAGGGATTATGCAAAGTCCTCTGCTTCTCATTTGGTTGTTGAGAGCAACAAGAATTCCTGCTCATCTGCTTCATTGGATATTGTTGATGTGTGCCAAACATCAAACTTGGTTCTTGTTGATGTGGAGAACACGGGAAGTTTAAATGTTAAGGGTCTTATGTTTTCTTCTCTTTCCCTTTATAATGTTGTCAATAACTTTGAGATAAATGATACTCTTTTAGTGGGTCAAACCAGAAGATTTGCTGTTCCAAAGCAGGGGGTTGTTGAGCTTTTTTATGTGAGCCCTGTTATCTTTTCCAATGGAGCTTTTGTTAAGTGTCCAAGAGTCGTTGCATCTGCTGATAAGGTTCCTTATTGTAAGTAGCGAAAAGTTTAAATATCCTATTCTACTTTTTTCATAAAAAAGAGGTGGTTTAATTGAGGAAGAACAAAAGAACTGTAAAAGATTCTGATGACCATTCTGATTCTGATTTTGAGTTGAAACTTTTGGAAATTAATATTGAGCGTTCAAGGATTGCAAGGGAGAGGGCCATTCTTGTATTTTTGGAGTCATTATTCATTTACTTCTCATTCATGTTCATTGCAGTTTTTGGGTTTGTGAACAAGTTTTTGAACGGTCAAGCTCTAAACTGGCTTGTCTTAGCAGGGCTGGTTGCTTTGTGCGTTGGTGTTCTGCCAAGTGTAATAATGATGTTTAGAGAAGGTAAAAAGTTTGATGAACTGTATGATCAATACAAATTGAGAATAAAGAAGGAGGGAGAAGAATGAAAAAAGAATTATTTTTTAGGAATAAAAGAGGCGTTTCGCCTTTAATAGCTACAGTTCTGCTCATAGCGTTTGCTGTTGCTTTGGGTGCAATCGTTATGAGTTGGGGAAGAAGTTACATTGTCCAAACACAAAATGATGTTCAGCAGAAAGGAGACACACAGATGATGTGCTCATCGGATGTTAGTGTCACCCCTTTAAGAACAGCTAATCAGATAGCAATATGTTATGAGGATTCAGCAAACGCTTCAACCAATGGAACCTTAAGCTACACGATTAAGAATGATGGTTCTAAAGTGTTGTCCGGTTTATTGGTTCAAGTTATTGGTGGAAATGGTAAAGTAGTAAAAAAGGATCAACCTGCAAATGTTGGTGTAGGAGAAGTTTACCATGGCACTGTGAGCTATAATAGTACAGATGTGGGTAATTTCTCAGAAGTAATTATTACCCCAAAGGTTACTGTTGGCTCGCAGCAAACTATTTGCTCAAACGCAGCTTTGGAATTAGACACAACACAAGTTCATACCTGCTAAAAGTATGAACTCTAGAATTTTTTTTGCTTTTTTACTTGCACTTTTCTTTTTGGCTGTTTTTGTTCTCACAGGATATGCTTCTAATATTTTTGTAGTGTCAAAACAAGCCACTTATGAAAATACGAAGAGCATTGACTGTTCAAATTTCCTCATAACTGTCAATCCAAAATTATCCTCTTATGATCAGAATAAGGATGTGCTGACAATTCTAATTTATAATGCAGGTTTTGAAAAGATATCTGTAGTGAAAGTTTTTTTATCCAACAAAACTTTGGTGTTTAAGCCCTCGCTTGATCCAGGACTTTATTATTCTTTAAGCATTTCCAAATTTTCAAGTTTCAAAACGAATAATATTAATATATGTTTGAATAATTGTACTTCAAACTGTTATCATGTAGATGTAAAAGATATAAAAGGTTATCATTAGGCGGTTAGTATGAACTCAAAAGCACAAGTTTGGATATCATCAGTTCTTTACATACTTGTGGTAATCTCTGTTATGGCTGTTGTGCTTGCGGTTGGGATTCCTGTTGTAAATAATTTAAAGGATAAAGCAGCATTTAATAATCTAAAGAACAATGCACAGGTTTTGGATTCATACATACAGTCAGTTGTGTCTGAAGGTCCCGGGTCCCAAAGAGTTTTGTCTCTTGATATTGCAGGCAGGTTGTTTGTTCAAAACAATAAACTTATTTGGCAGATTCCCTTAAGCTCAAGCGTTTTGTCTCCAAGGACAAGCCAATCATACGGTAACCTTGTGTTTTTGTCTTTGCCATCAAACTCAACAGTTACAGCATATGAGTCGCCTGATTATTGTTATTACATAATTGATAATGGAATCCTCAGAGTTAATCTCACTCAATTTGGTAACATATCCAAACCGAATCAGAACTGCTCAACATACATTAATACTTCTAAAATTATTAATTCCATTTATTCCTATGTGCAGAATAAGTACTTGCCTGCGAATTTCTCTATCTCTTTGTCTGTAGATAACAGCAGTGCTTATGGGGAAGGTTACTCTACTTTAGAGAACTCTGGCAATTTTCTGAGCTCTTCTTATGTTTTGTATTATCTTAACTCATCGCATTATAGTTACTCCTTCTATATAGGGTTAGACAGCTCATCTGATTTTGTTGCTGTTAAGTTAAACTCTTTCAGCCACAAATGAAAACACAAACTTTAAAAGCTCGGCAAGCTCATATTTTTTAATCCTTACTCAATAAATTAAAAAAAAGAGTGTGATACTAATGGCTGAAGAATCTTTAAGTTTTCATATTTCTTTTAAACCAAGAATTGTAAATGTTCCGGATATAAAAGCCAAAAATTTGAATATTCGTTATCCTCTTATTCCTCCATTTGCTTTTGCACACATATTTGTTGATCCAAAAACGAAAGAGCTTATCTACAATGTTGAGGAGCCAGTTTTGGATAAGGATGAAAGGGAACTTCTAAAACTTTTGAAGCTTGGGCTTGAGGAAGTTTTGAACATGGACTTTGTTGGTAATCTTAACAAGGAGAAGATTATAAAATACTTGGAGGAGAATACCAAATCTATATTAGCAGAATTAGGGGCTAAAATTACACCTGAAACATACAGGAAGCTCATGTATTATGTTTATAGAGATTCTGTTGGATTTGGCAAGATTGAACCCCTGTTAAATGATTATTACATTGAAGACATCGAATGTAATGGAGTTAATACTCCCATATATATTGTTCACAGGGTATATGAGAACATGAGGACAAATGTTGTTTTTACTTCTTCAGATGAGCTTCATGATTTCGTTGAGAAGCTGGCTCAAAAATGTGGTAAATATATCTCCTACGCTCAGCCTTTTCTTGATGCAGCTCTACCTGATGGGTCAAGAGTAAATGCCTCGTACAGCTCTGACATAACTACGAAGGGTCCGACATTTACTATTAGAAAATTCACTGAAAAACCTCTCACACCAATTAATTTGATTCTTAACAAAACAGCTTCTCCGAGGATATTCGCATACTTTTGGTTAGCAATTGACTACAAATTAAATATTATGATTATTGGAGAAACCTCCTCCGGTAAGACAACCTTCTTAAACTCCATACTCCATTTTGTACCCTCAGAAGCTAGAATTGCTTCTATTGAAGATACGAGAGAGATAAACCTTGCACATTCAAACTGGATACCCGCAGTTGCCAGAGTATCTGTGGGATCAAAGATAGGGGAAGTGGACTTGTTCAGCTTGCTGAAAGAAACATTTAGACAAAATCCTGATTATGTAGTTGTTGGTGAAGTTAGAGGAAAGGAAACATTTGTCTTATTTCAGGGCATGGCTTCAGGACATAGCTGTTATAGCACCTTTCACGCAGGGTCATTCTCAACTCTGCTTAGAAGGTTGGAGACACCTCCTATAAATCTACCTCCTGAACTGGTTGATTCACTTGATATACTTGCTCTGATGATTCACATAAAAGAGAAGGATAAAAACATAAGGCGACTTCAAGAAGTTGATGAAATACTTCCTTACTCAAAAGATGAGAGAACCCATGTGATGTTTAAGTGGAAAGCTTCCGAAGATACCTTTTTGGAAAGCAGAGAATCTGTTGTTTTGAAAAAAATAAGCTCGCGGACTGGAATAAGTGTTGAAGATTTGAAGAAAGAGATAAGCATTCGTGAGAAAGTCCTTGCAAAGTTGGCAGAAGAAGAATTGACTGACTACAAAAAGTTCTCAGAGATAGTGGATATGTATTATCATGATAAAAATAAGTTATTATCTCAACTTGGTCTTAGGTAAAATACAAAATGGGCAATAAAAAATTTTCCGCGGAACAGGTGAAAGAAGCTGTTGATGAACTCTCCTTTTTAGCAGACACCCTTATTAACTTTGATAAGGACTCTTTGGATTATTCTCTTGTTAAAGAGGAATTCTTGAAAAAAGCTGTTCTGTTTAGGGATAATCTCAAAGAAATATCAGATAAACTTAGGAGGAATCTTGATGATTAAACCTAAGATAATTCAACTGAACAGTTTGGTTGATGAATTCATAGAAGTTAATTCTTTTTATAAAAGATACATGGCCAAGTGGAAAGCTCTCAGTAAAAGATATGAGTCCGGCCAACTATCTTATAAAGAATTCAAATTTTTGGAGAGCAAGCTTTTCCTTGGCAAATCTGTTAAAGAATTCAAGCAGGAGCAAACCCTCTACGCTTATTCTTTGATAAAAAGAATCTTAATTTTACTAGATGCTCTAATAACTGATGTCTATAAGGATAAAGTTGAGGTTCAAGTTCATCCTTTGAAGAACAAGATTGAACAAGTAGTAAAGGAAGCTGAGAAATATGAGCAGAGAAACAAACCTCCACAAAAAGTAGAGGTTCAGAGGGTTAAGGTTGCTAAAGAAGAAGTTAAATCCCCCCAAAAAAACAAGAATGTTCAGGAGACAGGAATCCCATCTGCAGAAGCACCTAAACATCAAATTGAGGAGAAGCAAAATGTAAAAATAGGAAAAGTAACGGCGTCAAAACTAAAGAGTGTAGAACCTGTTCTGAGTGTAAGTTCCTCAGTTGCAGGCAAACAAAAAAAGCTTCCTAATAAGTCTAAATCCTTCATTGAACAATTTGTTTCGCTTCTGAAACATAAGCAGCCCAAAAATTATGTTCTTCTTGAAAAGGCACCTGAAGTTTCATACAAACTTACTGGAGAGCCAACTTTCAAAGCAGAAACTAATAAGAGGGTTAACACAAGTTTAAGCGGACGCTCTGAGAATGAAAAGTTTAAGGTTAAAAATCCTAAAAGTCAAAGAGCCTTGCCTGTAAAGTTTCAAAAGCATGAAATAGTTAACAAGATAAGTACAGGAGTTGAGCTTGGAGAGAAACCAAAGTATGCTGAGAAGAAAAAGGCAGTTCCCGTCTCTTTAAGAACAAAAAAACTCTACCAATTTGAAGAATCCAAACCTGTAAGAGTTAAGGCAGAGTCCAAAGTTGAAGAGCAAAAACAAAAAGAGTTCCCTAAAAAAGCTTCAACAAAGCATGAGAAACTCTCTTCTAATACTCTGAATTACATTAATCTTCTGAAGAAGATAAGAAGTAAGAACTCATTGTCAAATGAACTCAAGCAAAAGCCCTCCAAGAACTTGGTCTCTGATAAAAACTTCGTGCCAGTTGCAGTTGAGCTTTTAGATGCGAAGAATAAGAAAAAGGAGATATTAACTCCAAAACTTAAAGCAGAGGTTGAGGAGATATCAAAAGTATCAGTTTCAAAAAGAGTTTACAAATCCTACACTACAACAACAATAGCGTCTGTCTCAAACATGATGGTCAGAGGCCTCTCCTCTAAACTGTTGGAACTTTATCCAGATTTT
>Ga0256842_1002045_pt1 | contig 15118 bp, 14 predicted proteins | sample 4559240metaG_FD_185973 | JGI IMG/M metagenome (GOLD analysis project Ga0256842, IMG submission 185973) | Hydrothermal vent microbial communities from Guaymas Basin, Mexico - 4559-240 | ecosystem: Environmental > Aquatic > Marine > Hydrothermal vents | place: Mexico: Guaymas Basin | collected...
AAATATAAAATTATTACAACATATATCCAAAAAAGTAATTTCAGGACACTCCTCCTTGAGAAAAAAGAATCATAAAATCTTTTCATAAACTTTTAGTGTTTTTTCAGCTATTTTATCCCAGTTATAATTTTTACGAATTAAAGAAATATATTTTTCTTTTTCCTTTTCTGAAATCCCCATGTTAAAAAGTTCTAACATTTTTTTAGAAAGATCAGCGATATTACCTTTTTGAAAATACCTATAGTTTTCTAAAAAAGTTATCAAAATTTTATCTTAATAGTTCTTTAATAATTTTTTCTAATTTTTGACAAAATGAAAGAATTTTAGTTTCATAATCTGTTGAAGAACATTTATCTAATTGAATTAAGATTTTTTCGTAATTTAAAATTGCATTTTTCAAATCCTTTATATCAAAAATTGCAATAATTTTTTTTTCTTTATGTAAAAATTTTGCAAATTCAACTTGATGATTATCCACATGTTCTCCAAATTTTTTTTGTCTCGGTACAACAATAGGTATTTTACCTTCTGCTAACGCTTCTATAATACTTGAAGGTCCACCATGAGTAATAATTATTTTTGCTTTTTTATAAAGCTCGCTCATTTCTTCAAAAGAACAAAAATTTTTGTACTTACAATACTTAGGCACATAATCAGAATATCCTTTTTGAATAAAGACTTCTTCTTTTATAACGCCTTCTTTTTTTAAATTATCTATTTCTTTTATTAATCTATTAAATGGTTGCTCATGAGTTCCAACAGTTACAAAAATCATAATATACTTCCTATATAAATTCCTTTAGAATAAAACTTCTTTTGTTGAGGCCATTGAAGAATAAACTTATCACATATAGGATAAACTAACTTTCCAGTTAAAGTTGGGAGATCTATGCGGTCGTAAACTTCGATATAAATAAGTTTAGCTCCTATTATTTTACCTATGTAAAAAAATGGAACAGCTACTCCTGCTCCATTTGAAATAATCAAATCGGGTTTTTCTTTTCTAAGAATTTTTAAAGCTAAAAATGTGTTTTTAATCAAATTTTTAAAATTTCTGTTTGTTGGGTAATAAGCAAAATAAACTTTTTCATCTTTTAATAAAGATATTGCATCTATTTTAGAAAAAGTTACCCAAAATCTATTATATTTTTGCCAAAATGGTTTTAGTAAATATAATTGCTTTAAATGCCCGCCAGAAGAGCATACTAAACATAATTTTTTGATATTCATTATTTTTCAACTCTTGTAGGTTCTGTTTTTATATTTTCCAAAGCTGCTATTAATCCCCACAATGTCCAATTTAAATTAAGTAAAATAAAATCATGCATGTTGTCTAAAAATAACAAATGTAAAGCCAAACCTAAATACCCAAATAATAATGCGCAAGTTAAGTAATAAATTCTATCGTCTTTTTCATAAAGCAGTTTTTTTACAATAATTATACCAAGTTTTGATAAAAACAAAATAAAAATAAAAAGACCTATTATTCCATTTCTAAAAAGAATAGATAAATATCCACTGTGACTTCCTAAATAAGGATGAGGTATTTTTATGTTTAATGTTTCAAACTCGTAAAATCTCCGATTAGTCCCCCATCCCAAAAAAGGTCTTTTTTCTATGTACCTCCAGGTTTTTTCGTAAATACTCTCTCTACCTTTTATAGTTCTAGCTTCTAAAACTTCTTCTTTAATTTTTTTAAATTTATGTATTACATAAGAATTAAAAGACGGAAAGGCAAAAAAAGCAAAACAAAACATTAAAAACACGAACAATATAACTGATACTGAAAAATAAAAGTTTCTAAAAGTTACAAAAGTAGTATATACTAAAAGCCCTATTAAAAACGAAGCAATTCCTGCTCTGCTGGTAGTGAGGATTAATCCTGAAACTAAAATTAGGAAAATTAATACATAAGACTTTTTATTTTTCAAAAAATATATAGAAAAAGGAGCTGCAACGATTATCGCATCGGCTAAAGTGTTTGCGTAACGAAAAAAACCCGAAAGTCTGCATACTTTTTCTCCCAAAAACCAACCATATACACATAAACTTTTATTTAACATCCCTTGTACTATACCTCGTTTTAACAAAAATCCAGGTAAAAGATAATGTAAAGGAGCTTCAAAAGCGATTACTTTTTTCAAAAATGTAGTAAAGAACATAGAAACTACAACACTTATAAAAACGTTATAAATTATAAATTTCATGATTTTTTCCATTAAAGAAATTTCGTTAACTAAATTATAAATTAATGTAAAAGTTATTATCGCGGAGGTAATAGCCAATAATTTGTAAAAAAACAATGGTAAATAAAACCAGGGGTGAACTTCAAAAGGTATAGCTAAACCAGATAGTAAATTTACTATCAAAAATAAAATCAAAATAAATGGTACTTTTAATTTTATGTTATTAAAATACGCATATATACCCAAAATAATAGGAAAAGTTAACCAAACTATTTGATCTATTCCCAACAACCAAAAAACTGGGTGCAACAAAAATAAATAACAAATAATTTTTATAATTTTTTTTCTTTTATCAATCATATTTCCTCTTTAACAATTCTAAACAAGCATTTACAAATACGCTTTCACTTTTTTCACAACTAAAATTTGGAATAATAGAATAGTTAATTAGATTTTCAAGAGATTTTTTTTCTTTTTTTATTTTAAACAAATAAGATATTTTTTCCATAAGAATTTTTTTAAAACTTATAAAGTTATTATACCAATTCAGTGGAAGACTTGTGATGAGCTCCGGGCTATACTTTGAAAATATACCTTCAACTACACTATTTTTAGGCAATATAGCAACAACTGGTTTAGCTGTTGCAATGTAATCGTAAACTTTAGAAGTTACTTTAAACTTATTTTCTTCGTTAGGTTCAAGTAAGTATAAAAGTGCATCAGCATTTTCATAGGCTTTTATACAAACCTCTTTTTTTACTCTTCCATGAATTGTTACTTTATTAGACAATAAAGGAAATTTTTTTAAAAGTTCTCGTTGAGTCTCAACCCAGTCTCCATAATAATCTAAATGTACAGAAATGTTGTTTTTTGATAATTCAGACATTACAGAAAATACCAGGTCCCACAATTTTATTTCTCCGTAATATCCTCCAGTATAAATCAGTTTTAAGGACGAATCTTCAAAGTTAAAATTTCTTTTATAGTTTTTCCATTCTTCTGGATCAAAACCTACATTTTCTATACACAAATAATTACTTTTTAAGTTGTATTTATCTTTCAATAAAACCGGAGAAAAATCTCTCCATTCTATTATAAGATCTGCATGCTTTATTAATAACTTTTCTATTACACTACACAATGCGTTACTTACCTTGGACCTGTAATAACTTGTTAAAGGATCTCTCAACTCTGCGACGAATTTTAATTCAGGATATCTTGACTTTAAAAAAATTCCTAACAACAATATAGGTACAGGATTACTTACAGTTATTATAAGTCCGATATTTCTTTCTAAAATTAATTTTTTAGCAAATAAATAAGCAGGAACAATCCACCTTAAGTAACCACGAGGGAACAATTTAAAGTTAACTAAAAATTTTCCTAAATGGGTTTGAGGAGCAAAATTTTCTTGCCACTTAAGAGATTTTAAGTGTTTAAAAAAAAATGGGGATACTCTCCAACAAATTGACTCTTTGTTTGAATTTAAAAAATAGTTTTTAGAAACAGTTAAAGTTGTGGGACATAAAACATCTACACTAACATTGTTTTTAAAAAAATATTTTACATGTCTTGCCATTTTTTCACTTCGTCCTCCAGGATCAGGAGGATAAAGATCTGTAATTAGTAAAATTTTTTTTATTTTATTTCTATAATAAACCATGGAGTATTAAAGTTATATAGAGATATCCATTCATTACTTTGATAAAAATACTTTTCACTTTGGATGTTATTATCTTTTATAGGTATCAACCAAAAGTTTTTAAATAAATTTAATTTAATTTTTATTTGCATTCGTTTTAACAAGACCGGAGAGTATCCTAATATAAATTTATGAGGATTCCAAGAGGCTCCAGAATTTTTGACCTCTCCTACAACCGTTAACAATAATTTTTTACTTTGATACAAAGGTTGATTATCTAAGGATATTAAAACAACTGTTCCATCGGTTTTGGAATTTATTTCTAAATAATTTAACTTTATGTATTGAATTTTTGACAAAATACCTGTTACTCCTTCTATATAATTTCCTTGAAGTTTAAAAATTTTATTTTTAACATCCCAGTCTATTTTAACGAATCCTGTTTTTGACGAATTGAAAATTATATCTTTATTTTGAAATTTTGGATTAAAAGAAAGTTTCTGAACAACTAATGTATAGTTATTTCTATAAAATTGAAAAGGTATATCTCGTCCATATTTATATACATAATTCAATGCATCTTTAAAAGAAAAATACTTAATTTTAAAAACAAGTTTTTCTTTTATATAGTCATGCATAAAAGCTATTCCACAAGGAACAAATAAAGCTAATTTTTGAGGATTATTTTTAAAAGAAAAAAAGTCAGGAATATAAGAAATTTCATTATTAAAATTTTTATCCCAAAAATTAAAAGCAATGAGTCCGTTTACATTTAAAATAGAAGCATATGTAGTAAATAACAAAGGAATAGTATATGCATATTTGTTAAAGTTATTTACTCCCCATTCACTGACCATTATCGGCTTTCCTTCCACCAGCACGCCAGCAAATATTTTTACCCAATTTTTCTCCCCTTCTTCTAAAGGATTGTTATTGGTAAATTTAAAATGTTTCATATTCCATTTACCGTTAGGAAATCGTGGATGATCCCATTCAAAATGAAAGTCTAAGTAATCTCCTATTTTTCGTTGTATCATCAAGTTTAACAAACAATATTGTGAATTTGTCGTTAATATTAAACTTTTAATTTTTAGTATATTTTTTAAATAATTTTTCATATTATAAAAATATTTTTTCTCTAAATCGTAGTAAAATTTCATTAAATTTACTACTTCTTCTTTTGGATATAAAAATCGTAGTTTAAATATAGGTCTTTTTAAAATAAATTTAGGTTGATTTTTAGTTAGAAAATTTATATTCCACGGAATGTTAGCTATATCTTTATATTTTTTTATTAACCATTTTTTCCATAATTCATCTAATTCTTTTCTGAAATAATAAGACAATTTAATTCTAGGTCTTGAAAAACCATCTAAAACTCCCATAAACCAGTAATGAAATAGGGAACATTCGTTTACGATTTCTATAAAGGCAATTGCAGGTTCATTATTATAAGTTGTTTTAGTATAGGGATTATAATGTAACAAAAGAGCTCTGGCGTATTCTTTTTGAAGTTCAATTAAGTCTGGATCAAACAAACAGGCAGGCTTCCCCCCCAAAGCAAGACCTCTGAATTTTGGATCAATTTTACTAAAATCTCGGGTAACTAATAAGTTTAAGTCAATGTAAATACCTTCTTTTTTTAAACAATAAATAAAATAATCTAACTTATCTAACTGTACGGGACTTATTCGTGTAGGATCTTTTTTGTCCCAAATTCCGTCAGGTTCTAACCATCTATCCATAGAATGAAGTCTCACTAAATTTACTCCTAAATAAGCAAGAAATTTAGCAATTTCTTCCGCTTGCTGATGATTAGGAAAACAGGCTCCAAAAACAAGATTAAATCCCCAAAATTTTGCGGGGGTACCATCTTCAAAATAAAATTTTCCATTTTTAACTATTACGAATCCGTGTTTACCAGCAGGAGGATCTAAAATGTAAGAACTTTTTACTATTTGAGCTAAATTAACAACTGCATTTTTTATATTAAAAGAATACCAAGAAAAATCGCGAGAATAACATAATAAATTTGTAAATATAAGGATTATAAAAATATTGCAACTTGTTAATAATACTTTTTTAAAAACTTTACTTAAACTATTCATTATTTTATCCTTTTTATTATAAAGTTTAATAAATCTTTATAACTGGATAAATTTCCTGAATTTACTTTATAAAACAAAAATTGGGGAACTCTATAAGTAAAAACTATAAAAATTTTGACAAAATTAAAAAGTTTGGTTTTCTCTTTTACATAATTTTCATATCCAAAATGTTTTGCTACTTTATTCGTTATTAAAACTACTATTTTTTTTTCTTCAGGAGTTAGAATACTTTTCCACTTGTCTAAATTTTGGGTTAAAAATCCTTTTTTATTAAAATATTTAGGATCTGCCGGATTCACTATATCAACATCTAACATTTGAGATTCAAAATTTAAGTTTAAAAAATTGCAAAGTTTTTTCAATTCTATTTCTGGAGATAAAATAAGGTCTTCGTAACGAATAGTATAAAAATTTTTTTTATATTTATTTTCAAACTCTTTAGCTTTTGCAGCAGATGTCCTCCAAGCTATACTTCTTATTATAGGGTCAAATAACCATCTATGTTTATCAAGTCTTTTATGCCATCTTTCTTTACCTGAAGCAACTACACTTAAAGGATTTCTAACTATGTGAATAATTTTAGCTTTAGGAAATATTTTTATAATTTTATCACAATAAAAAAGATGAGCAGGAGTTGTTTCTACCCATATCTTTTTGTTGTTTTTTTTTGTAAAATATTCAAACACTAACGAAAAAACTTCTATATATGAAATTTTATTAACTTTGGTTAATTCGTGTTTTACCCAAGTTATACAGTCTCTATATTTTTCCTCAATATTTGGACTATTTTTAACAACTTGTAAATCTTCCTTCCAATTTCCTTTTTTATTAGAAAACATTTGTGCTAAAAAACATATAAATTTTTTAAAAGCTACATCGTTAGTGATATCTCCAAAAATTTTATTATAATTTCCTAAATTTACAAAAAACCATGTTTCCTTAGTAGTAAATAATTGAGAATGTTTACCTAAAATGTCGTTCAACAAGGTAGTTCCTGAATTACCTTGTCCTACTATAAAAATAGGATTATTCACTTTATAACTACCTTACCACTTTATGAAATTTTTTAAATTTATATTTATAATATACCAAAAATGGATAAGTTAAACCAGAAACTATACTTTTTTTAAATAAAGACATCTTTCGCATCCATTCTATATCAGGTCTAATCTCAATTTCTCCCTGTTTGAAACGAACAGGATTACCTGAAACTGTATGATTAATTTTTTTTAGATAAATAACTTTTTCATTTTTAAAAAAATTAATTTTATCTTTAGAAAAATTTATAGGCAACCATTTTATTAATTCTATAACTGTACTTTTAGGAAACTTAGAAAAAATTTCGTACGAAACCGTTTTATGATGTTTTATTTTCTTTTTTAAATATTCAAACAAACAATTTTTAAGAGTCCAATCTTGAACAGATTTAATTATGTTATACCTTGACATATATCCACTTCTCCAATAAATTTCTGGTCTTTTCTTTTTGCGTTGCCACGAATACGCAACTGCTCTACTATCTCTTACTAAATGTATTAAGTAAATGTCAAACCCCATTTCATAAAGAATAAAAGCATGAGTAGGTAATTTAGAAGAATCTATTAATATTTTATGATTACTCAATTCGTCAACTATCTTATAAAACTTTTCTAAAACTTTCATGTATTTATACAACAATTTTTTGTATTTATAAGAGCGCAATTTAGGAAATAATAAAATAGGTAGATGCCGAATCCTTCCTACTGAACGTTGTAATTTAAAAATGTATTGAGGATCGTATTTTTCGTCTATTATAAACTTTTTAACAACTTCTTTCCAAAAATCGCATTCTTTAAATGGCTTACCACAACCACAAAGTTGATTTTCTATAAAGCTCCGTTTCCATATGTGATTTACTTCTCCTAATGGAAATATGTCCTCTATTTGTCCCATAATTCTTTCTAAAATTGTACTTCCACTTCTTCCTGAACTAGCAAGTAAAACTATTTTCATTTTTACAATAACCTATTTAAAAAATTTTTCCTAAAATTGTAGGGTAAATTGAAAGTTTTTTATAAACTCCTATAGCTAACAAAACATTCCACAATATTGTAGCAATAATATTTGCAATTGCAGCTCCTATAATGTGAAATTTGGGAATCAAAATAAAATTAAGTATTAAATTAATTAAACTTGAAATAACAATAACTTTTGCTACAAAAAATTCGTACTTTGTCATATTTAATAATAACATAACTGATCCCGTAGCTACATTAATAAGGAATCCTATGCTTAAAATTACAAATACAGAATATCCTAAAGAAAAATCTTTCCCTATTAATAAAAACAGTTCCTTTCCAAACAATATAAATACTAAAGTAAGTATTAACGAAAAAGAAAAGGTTACCCGAGCGCTTTTTGTTATAATATTTTGCAATTGATTATATTCGTTTTCAGCATAAAATTTAGCTATTATTGGAGCTAATGGCATATTAACGACCATTAAAGGAAAGTTTATAAAATTGGCTATTCTAAAAGTTATATCAAAAATACCTGCTTCTTTTGCTCCTAATAAACTACCTAATATAACCGTAGAAACTCGTTGATTTATAATTTGTCCTGTACTGGATATAAATAATGGGAAAGCACTTTTTATCCAATTCCGATAATTAGCAGACTTAGAAACGAAAATTAAATTATTAAATGGATAATTTTTTGAAAGTGTATTTTTTAAAAGATATATAGCGGTTAATAAACCTAAAATAGCAGAAATGATGTATAATTTTATCGCAAAAATTCCGCTTAATTTATTTAATTGTGAAAAGATTAAAACCATTAATAAAAAAAAGAAAGGTAATATAAAAAATTGTGGTATTTGTGCTTTTATTATACTTCCTAAACCTCTAAGCATCCCTTGCAAAAGATAAATAAAAGACAAAATAGGTATAAGTAACATTCCAAACCATATAGCTACTGAAAATTCTTTTTTAGACGTTAAAAATAAAATCAAACTACCTAATAAAGCTATTATTATAGAAGAAAAAAAGATAAATTTAATTGACCACCAAAGAAGTTCTTTTAAAGCATGCCATTCTTTTTTCGTTTTGTATATAGGAACCTCACGAACTACCAATAAATGCAGACCAAATAAAGAAATCATAGACCATATTGAAGCCCAAGAAATGGTATAAGCGTATATTCCGTATTCTTTTGCTCCAATAAGTTTAGCTAGAAAAAAATTTATACCAAATACTAAAATTATATTAAAAATTCTCAAAACTGAAGTACCTATACTACTTTTACGAATCATATTATAAATGGTCTTATCTATATCTCTTTTTAAATTAAGCATTTTTTAAATCAAATTTCTCAACAATCCTGTAACTTTTTCTCTCAAAAAAACTCTTGGTAGTTCTAAAATGTTATTTTTATTAAAAACAAAATTTAATTTAGTTGAAACCCCGGTATATAAAGAAAAACACTTAACTACAGAAATAACTTTTTTATTATAAAAGCCGAAAGGATAAGAAATATGTTTTGGTTCTATTCCTGTATTTTTTTTTATTTCTTTTATATCTCTTTCAATTTCTTGTTGAATTTGTTCTTCATTTAGTACAGTTAAATTTAAATGAAAATAAGTATGAGTACCTAAACAAAATTTAGGATAATTTAAAAGTTCTTTTATTTCTTTCCAAGACATAAAAAGATTATTTTTTTTAATACTGCATTTATTTTCTTCACAAATCATATTGACAATTTTTTCAATTTTTTCTTTAGAATTACAGTTAATTAATTTATTTCTTATTAAAAAGTAAAATTTTTCTTTTTTAAGTTTAGAATCAATATTAAACTTCTTATTTTCCCAAAAGATAGTATCCTTTTTTTTAATCAAATCTGCAATAATTAACCACCAAGGAAAAAATTCTTTATTAATAAATCCAGAATTTATGTAAATTGTAAAAGGAATATCATACTTTTTTAAAATAGGATAAGCATATAAAAAATTATCTCTATAACCATCATCAAAAGTAATCAATGTTGCTTTTTTATCTAATTTTTTATTATGTATTAAAATTTCCCATAATTCATCAAGACTTATAAAATAGCGATTTTGAACAATCGCAGTTTTAATAACATATTCAAAAAATTGAGGGGATAATTTTAAATTATTTATTGAAGAAAGGTCTTCTTCGTCTTGAGGGGTTATCATATGAAACATTAATATTATTGGATATGGTTTAGCTAATAAATTTTTTATTAAAATTTTTAAAAAAATTTTTTTAAATAAAAAATTATTAATTGTATTTTTAGCAAAATTTTTTAATAAAAAAATAAAATCAGATTTCATATGTCATTTTATTTAATTTTATATTTGGGATAACAAATAAAATTTTTATATTATATAAATTTTTGTAAAAAAGCACTATATCATAATTGCTCAAACTGTAAAGTTTTTCTTTAAAAATAGCTATAATTTTTTAATTCAATTGATTTTAAAGTATTATTTTAATCACTCCCGGATAAAACTTCTGCATTTTTAATTTCTTCTATACTTTTCGTTTTAAACCATTCATACACCTGTTTTACCCCCTCTTCAAGAGAAACCCTCGGATTAAACCTAAGTATCTCCTTAACCTTACTGATGTCTGAATAGTTCCTTATTATCTCCCCCTTTCTCGGTGGTGCAAAAGTAATCTTAATCTCTTTATCAAACAATCTTTTTATCAATTCTGCAAGCTCTAAAATACTCGTTTCCTTTCCTGTACCAAGGTGAAAAGGTGAACCCCAAATTTCGTCCCCTCCTGAATAATTTAACACCAAATACATCGCCTGACATATGTCATTTACATGTATAAAATCTCTCGTTTGCTTTCCATCTCCATAGATTGTTAATTCTCCCTTAAGAATACCGTCCTTTATAAACTTTGCTACCACGCTACTCTTGTGTAAACAATACGGTCCATAAACATTTGAAAACCTAAAAACTATCGTCTTTAGCCCATAAGAACCGTAAAACGCCGAACAATATCCCTCACAAGCAAGTTTTGACGCTCCATAAGGAGAAAGCGGTTTGGGAATCTTGTTTTCATTTACAGGTGGCTCCTGTTCCCCTAAGGGAGCATTGGACGATGCAAATATAAACCTGTCAACACTATTCTTTACTGCTGAATAAAGAAGATTTAGCGTGCCTATTACATTCATCTCACAATCATAAAATGGATCCTCTATTGAGGGAATAACTCCTGCCTGAGCTGCAAGATGAATTATTACATCTACATCCTTTGTAAAAATCTCACAAGCCTTTCTATCTCTTATATCTCCCTTAACAACCTGAACCAATTCTTTATTAGAAAAATCCTGTATAGCTTCCGCTAAATATTCTTTCTTCCCTACCGAAAAGTTATCCATCACAACTATCTCGTAATCCCCTTTTTTAAGTAAATACCTTACTAAATTTACTCCTATAAATCCACAACCACCTGTAATCAATATTCTCACTTAAACACCCCCAAATTTATTTAAAACTTTCCCCAACTTTTTCACACTTCGTAGTGCCACTTCGCAGGTGTGGAATCCAAGTACCTCTAAAATTTTATTAACCGTTCTCTCAAGCCCCCTACCATCACAAAGCTCTTTTCCTTTTAATGACATCCTTTTCCTCTTTGAATAATTTCCTAATAAATTCAACACCGTTTCCAAAATAACCCCCTCTACAACATTACTACCTCTCCCCAAATTTATAAACACCCCACGATCCTGAAACCAATTCGCTAACTTATCCTGATGCTCTACCTCCTCACAAATAATAATACCAGGTAACCCCACACATGCAAACTCGTATTGTGTCAATCCCCCTGCTCCTATCCCTACATCACTCTCAAACATAAGCTCTGCCATCTCCTCAGAAGAAACATTCCTATACACTTTTACCTTGTAAGGAAATTTCTTTACTCTCTCCTTCAGTTCCTCAATATATGAAAATGCGAAACCTATTACTACGTTTATTTCTAACTCTTTATCTAATTTCTCAAAAGCCTTTAGTACTTTATTCGTAAGGTTCCCTGGATCGCTACCCCCAAATGTAATAAGTACTTGCTTGGCTTCTTTCCTAATTTCTTTCTCCTTATTGTGATACTTCGCGTATATCGGATTCAAAGTCACATACTCAGGTCCTTCAAAAAGATTAGGGGCTGGTTCTTCTCTTTCAAGTTCCAAAATGTTAAACCTCAAGTCTGCAAAATACTTTCCCTCAGAATGATCGTCAAAAGAAACTATCTTTGCCTCAAGTTTTTTTAAAGTAGTAATGTACTCTTTACAGGTGTCAAGAATATCAATAATCAATAACTTTGGCTTCCTATCTTTCAAATAGTCAAAAATAAATGCAGATTCTTCTATTAAATCTTTAAATTGAGGTAATTCTTTAACTGCAAAACCCTCGTCTCTAACTCTTTCAACTCCTTCAGGAATGTCTTTCATTAAAAATGTTATCTCTAAATTGTTTAAACGCTTCTTCAATTCCTTTGCCATCATTAATTGTCTAATTATATGTCCAGTTCCTAACCTCGTCCCCCCATCACAACGAATAAAAATCCTCATTTTACCACTTTACTCCCCTAAAAATCCGATGTTTCTTTATATTATCCTTATACTTCTCCACTATCCTGAACATCCCCTCAAGCACTTCGTCTGTTAAATAATGCGGCTTTAATCCAAGCTCTAAAAGCCCTGTGTACTTGGGATTGTAATAATGCTCCTCTGCCTCCTTCCTCGGATTCGGCAAGTGCTGTATCTCCACCTTATATCCTAACTTCTCTCCCACCCTCTTTACCTTCTCTGCAAGCTCATTAACCGTAAATGTCTCCGTAATCTGATTATAAATCCTCAATTCTCCTTCTTTTGGCGGATTCATCGCTGCAAGATATACACACTGAAGAGTATCCTTTAAATTGATGTATCCCCTTGTCTGTCCTCCCTTTCCGTAAACCGTCAATGGATATCCCACTACCGCCTGCACCACAAAACGATTTAATACTGTCCCAAATATCTCATCGTAATTAAAATTCGGCATAAGTCTTTCATCAAGATCTGCTTCTTCTGTAGAAATCCCATATACCGGCCCCTGCATCAAGTCCGTTACCCTTATCCCCCATGTCCTTACATAAAACCACAACATGTCTGTATCCTGTATCTTTGTGGTATGATAAAGAGAACTTGCCTGACGAGGAAAAAGAAACTTGTCCTTTCTCCCATTATATTCTATCTCTATCCACCCCTCAGGAATGTCTATGTTTGGCGTACCATACTCCCCCATAGTCCCAAGCTTAATAATGTGACATGAAGGATTAACTTCTTTTACTGCATAGGCAACATTAAGTGTGCTTATAAGATTGTTCGTTATAGTAAATGCTGCTTTATCTCTATTAATCATGGAATAAGGCGCAGATGGCTGCTCTGCATAGTGTATAACTACATCCGGCTTGTACTCCTCAAAAATGGACTTCAAAAACGGATAATTCGTAACATCTCCGATGTGAACATGGATCTTTTTACCAGTAAGTTCCTCCCATATCCTCGCCCTCTCAACAAGATTTGGATTGTTTATAAGTGGCTCACAGTCAAGCTCTATTCCTGCAAGCCTCCTAAAGTAATTATCAACCACTATAACTTCGTGCCCCCTCTGTGAAAAATACATACACGTAGGCCACCCTAAGTACCCATCAGCTCCAAGTATTAATACTCTCATACTATATTCCTCCTTCTAAACAATACTCTATAACTTTCTCCTCCCTTAAATAATTCTTAATCTCCTCAATACTTAAAAACTCTTCGTTCTTTGAAATATAAGGCTTTTCAATTTGTTCCTTTATTACATCAGGATACCTGTATTCCTTTTTGTTATAAATAGGCTTAAATGCTGGTACAATCACAAACATATCTCTTAATTCCATAGACCTTGTAGTCTCTTCTTCATTCATAAGTTCTTCATAAAGCTTCTCCCCTGGTTTGGCCCCTATCTTTTTTATCTCTATAATCCCAGGTTCGTATCCAAACTCAGGAGCAACTAATTCTATAACTGCTTTTATCAAATCTATTATCCTTACAGCCTTCATTTTTAAAACAAATACTTCTCCTCCAACAGCAAGAGTTGCTGATTTTAACACTAAATTCGTAGCATCGTTTATGGACATAACAAATCTTGTCATTCTTTCGTCTGTTAAAGTAACAGGACCACCTTTTTTTATCTGTTTAATAAGAAGAGGCACAATAGACCCGCGGGAACCTAAAACATTACCAAATCTTACAGAAGAAAAAATAGTCTTTAAACCGTAACTCGTCGCATTCGCTGCGGTTATTAACTTCTCCCCTAATAACTTCGTTGCTCCCATCACATTCGTTGGATTTACTGCTTTGTCCGTGCTCGTATTGATAACCAAATCTACCTTGTTCTCTAATGCACACTCTATTATGTTCTGCGTACCAAGTACATTTATCTTAACATAATCAAAAGAATTGTACTCAGACAATATTACATGCTTGTATGCTGCACAATGAAAAATAATGTTAACCCCTCTACATATCTTCTTAACCTTTTCGTGATCCGTAATGTCTCCTAAATAAACCGTAACCCTTGGATCGTCACGAAACTTTTCTCTTAAAAAAAATGCCTCAGATTCGTTGTTATCAAATAAAATGAGTTCCTCAACGGGAAATGTGCTCAGTTTCTCTGCAAGAGCTTTCCCTACTGTCCCAGCTGCTCCAGTAATAAATACTCTCTTTCCTTTAAAAAAATCTCTAAGCACTTTTCCCACTATCTACTTCCCTCCTTTAATACCTTTTGAACTTTATTGATTTAAAACTGAAAGTTAAAATTAAGATGTTAAATTTTTGAAATTGATTTCTTCTGAAACACTGAGTTTTTCTATACTTTGAGAATATAAAAATAAACATAAAAAACCTTTCCTAAATAAATTAAGCCACTTTTAAAAAACCTTTAAAAATATAACTTTCTTTTTATTTACCCTATCCACCCTCTCCACACTTCGCAAGTGCCACTTCGTAGGTGCCACTTCGCAAATGTGTAAATATATCCTTCCTAAAGTTTTTTCAGTTTTTTAAAAATTTTTCAATTATACTGCTACTGCTTCTAATAAATCATCTCTACTCTTTCTCTTAGAAAATGAAATTATCTCCACTGCCACTAT
>Ga0256842_1002046_pt1 | contig 15109 bp, 19 predicted proteins | sample 4559240metaG_FD_185973 | JGI IMG/M metagenome (GOLD analysis project Ga0256842, IMG submission 185973) | Hydrothermal vent microbial communities from Guaymas Basin, Mexico - 4559-240 | ecosystem: Environmental > Aquatic > Marine > Hydrothermal vents | place: Mexico: Guaymas Basin | collected...
GGTAGCATCTCAAGGAGGTGCTTACAATGGTGGAGAAGCTGGTAAAATCACACAAGATATAGGTAGCAGAACAGCCGCAAAAACAAACAATGAACCAAAAGGCAAGAGTGATAGGGAGAAAGAAAGCGAAGCACTTACAGCACTTAGAGACAAAGCTGGAAATATTGGTAGCTTTAAAGTAAGTGATGAATATAAAAGCAAATGCTCTTCATGTCATGGTGTAGATGGTAGTGGTATGCAATATGGTAAAAAACTTATGGGAGCAAAACTTTTTGGACAAAGTGCTGACACTCTTTATAAAAAGCTTGATGATTTTAAAGCTGGAAGAAAAGAAAATGTTGTTATGAGGGGTCTTTTACTTCACCTATCCCAAGATGACTTAAAAAGACTAGCAAATGAAATAGGAGAGTTTCCAGCACGAAAAAAGGCGCTCGAAGACTCTAAAAAGTAGGGCATAATTATGGATAAGTATAATAGTAGAGAAACCATAAAAAGAACATCGTTTTTATCAACATTTTTCACAACAACAAAAGATGGAAAAAAGAAGTTAAGTATCCGTGCAAAAAGATGGATAGTTGTTATCTGTGTGCATCTACTTTTCTTCCTGTCGTTTGCCATAGATATACAAACTTTAGAGGGAACACTTAATGGTTCTAGATTTTTAGGTTTTCACCTTATTGATCCATTTACAACATTGGAAATGTTTTTAGCAGAACATCATCTGCACATAAATATTATTATTGGAGTTAGCACAATTACTATCTTCTATCTACTTGTTGGTGGGAGAAGTTATTGTTCATGGGTATGTCCATATGGAATTTTAAGTGAAGTTGGTGAGAAATGGCATAATACTTTAGTATCTAAAAAAATCATCAAAGATAGAAAATTTGATCATCGTATCAAATATATCTTTTGGGCTATATTTTTAACATTAGCATTTACAAGTGGTTTTTTAGTTTTTGAAACATTTAGTGTTGTTGGAATTTTAAGTCGTACCATTGCTTATGGTTGGAGTTTATCTCTTATCTGGGTTTTAATTGTATTTGCTTTTGAAGTTTTCTTTGCTCGTCGTGCTTGGTGTACTTATATCTGCCCTATCGGTGCAACTTATAGCATGATAGGAAAAGTATCTGCTCTTAGAATAGAATGGAATGATAATTGTGACCACTGCATGGTTTGTAGCGATGTTTGTTTTGAAAATCAAGTTTTAGAGATTACAAAAGCAAAATATGACAAACAAAGAGAGGAAGAAAACATCACTAAGGAGTATATTACTGGTGCTGATTGTACACTATGTGGTAGATGTATAGATGTTTGTCATGCCGATGCACTAAAATTTGATTTTAGATTAAAAGGTTTGGTGTAATTTATGATAAAAGTCTCAAACTTAACTAAAAAATTTGGTTCACATGTATCACTTGATAATATAAATTGTGAGTTTAAAAAAAATGAGTATATTGCATTAATGGGAGCAAATGGTGCTGGTAAAACAACACTTATTCGCTCCATACTGGGTTACTACCATCCAAATGCTGGTAAAGTTTCAATAGACGGAAAAGACCCTATTAAACAAAGAGTTGATGTACTAAAACATATAAGTTTTGTTCCCCAACTTCCACCACCAATTAAACTGAGCCTAGATGAATTGATGCAATACATAAGTATTGGTGCAAAAATGGATAAAGAATTGATTATGCATTATGCAAATGAGATGAAACTTGACATAAAAGCAAACCTAAACAAATCATTTTTTAAACTTAGTGGTGGAATGAAACAAAAAATGCTAATAGCTATCTCTTTAGCTAAAAAAAGTGACATCATTATATATGATGAACCAACAGCAAATCTTGATCCAAAAGCTAGAGATGATTTTTACAGACTTTTAAAACAAAATGAAGAAGAGAAAGTCCTCCTCTTTGTTACACACCGTCTTGAAGAGGTAAAAGACCTTGTAAACAGACAAATCTACATGGATTTAGGAAAAATTGTTTCAGATGAAAATGTTTAAAACTTTTTTTATTACTTTTATTATATCAATCTTGGTTACAATAACTGGTTGTAATTCAGCTTCAAAAGAAAAAGAAAAAATAAAAGTGTGTCCCCAGTGCCATATGGAATTACCAAACTCAAATGTCAATACTGCTTTTATAGTAAAAGATGGAAAGTATATATATTTTGATGATATAGGTTGTATGGTTTTATGGTCTAAAGATAATAATATCCATCTCGAAGATGTTGTAGCAAAAGCTTTTACAAATGATACAAAAAAATATGTAGATGCTTTTAAATTACACTACCGTATAGATGAAAAAACTCCTATGCACTATGGATTTGGTGCATATGAAAAAGAGGTAAAAAACTCTATAAACTTCAATGAAGTAATTTTAAGAATGTTAAGAGGTGAAAACATGGCAAATCCAAAAATTAGAAAACAGATACTAGGATACTAATGAAAAACTTATATTTAATAGCATATTTGGACTTAAAAGAATCGATTAGAGCTAAATGGTTTGTAATCTATTCACTTGTATTTGGTGGGCTTATAGCACTATTTTTTATAGCTGGAGTTACAGAATCTCAAGTTATGGGCTTTAGTGGTCTTAGCAGACTCCTGCTTATGTATATACAAATTACCATAGTAATTTTACCTATATTTATACTCATAACCACTGTTCGTTCAATCTCTGGAGATAGGGACAGCCATGTTTTAGAATATATGCTATCCTTTCCAATATCACTTAACCAATACTATTGGGGGAAAATCATAGGTCGTTTTATAACTGTATATCTTCCTGTTGTATTTGCAATGATTATAGCAGTTGTTTATGGAGCATTTAAAGGTGCCGCTATACCTTGGAGCATTTTCTTTTTATATACAGGTCTTTTATTTGCTATGAGTAGTGCATTTTTAGGGATAGCTTTTTTCATATCATCTTTTGTAAAATCAAGCGAAGTTGCACTTGGTATTGCATTTTTTATCTGGATATTTTTACTTGCTTTTATAGATATAGCACTTATCTCACTTATGATGCAACAAAGATTAAATGAAGAATTAATCATCTTTATAGCTATGATAAACCCTATGGAAATTTTTCGTGTAGCGGCAATCTCACTTTTTGATCCTGAACTAACTGTTATGGGTCCTGTTGCTTTTTATATACTTGATTCTATGAGTCAAGGTGTTTTTGTTTTAATGTCTATACTTTATCCACTCTTTATTGGTTTAGTATTTGCATTTTTAGGGTATAAAATATTTACAAAAAAAGATTTGGTATAGGAGTATTATATGTTTAAAATCATCGTTGGGTTATTATTAGTTTTAAATTTGGCATTTTCTTATGAGATAAACTTTGACAGAAATACTACTGGTTTAGTAAGACATTTAAAAGTATATAAAAACCCTCAATGGGTTTGTAAGATAGAGTTAAGTAGTGGGAAAAAAATCTTTTTCTCATCTCCAAAATCTATGTTTGAATTTTACTTTAGACCTGGAAAATGGTATGACTTGGGTGTAAAAAGTGAAGCTGATTTTAAAAAAATCATCATCACAGATTTTAAAACACTAAAACCTGTAAATGCAAAAGGTGCTTTTTATATCTATGGTTCAAACGAGATTTCACCTGCAGGTGATGATTTGGTTCCTTTTGATTCTTATGCTGAAGCAGAAAAGTTTTCAAAAAAACATCATGGACGAAGAATACTTAATTTTAAAGAAGTTAGTGATGGACTCATCAGACTTTTAAATGGAAGGATATAACAAATGACAAAACCAACACCAATAGACGAAGAGATAATCTTAGATCCAAAACGATACATAGTTAGTGAAACAGATGAAAAAGGTAGGATTACCTTTGCAAATGATTACTTTATGGAAGTTGCTGGATATACTCAAGAGGAGCTTATTGGGCAACCACACAATATAGTAAGACATCCAGATATGCCTCGTGTCGTTTTTAAACTTTTATGGGAAACTATTAAAGCTGGTAAAAATATAAATGCTGTTGTAAAAAACTTAGCAAAAGATGGTAGATACTATTGGATTTTCACAGAGTTTGAAATAAGAAAAGATACTGATACTGGTAAAATCATAGGTTATCATGCTTCAAGAAAAAGTATATCTAAACATGTTATAGAAATAATTGCCAATCTGTATAAAGAGTTAGCTAAAATTGAAAAAGAGAGTGGTATGGAAGCAAGTGAAAAATATCTTATAAACTTTTTAAAAGAAAAAGGTGATGATATGGAATTTGCTAATATTATGGAAGAGATTCATAGATTTTACTAAAAAACCACTAAAGAAACAAGAGATGAGATTTATTATATTAATTTTAATTTTTATCTCATCTGCTATCTCATCACCCCTTCAAGATGCTATCAACAATGCTCCTGCAAACTCTATTTTAAAACTCTCATCTGGAACTTACAAAGGTAACATAGTTATAGATAAACCATTAACCATTGTTGCCAAAAATGGTGAAGTTATCATAGAGGGTGATGGCAAAAAAAATGTTATAACCATAACAAGTTCATTTGTAACACTTAAAAATCTCACTATAACTGGTAGTGGTAATAAAAAATACACCATAGATTCTGCAATCTCTATGAATAGTGTAAAAAAATGTGAAATAAATGGATGTAAACTACTAGACAATCTATACGGTATAGATATGGCGATGGTTAACAACTCTTTGATTGTCAATAACTACATAACATCAAAAGAAGCAGATATAGAATTAAGAGGAAATGCGCTAAAGCTGTACTATGCTAACAATAATCTCATAAAAAACAATATCATAGAAAAATCAAAAGATATAACACTAAACTACTCCCATAATAACACTTTTAAAAACAATAAATTTATATACAACAGATTTGCTACACATATAAGCCTAAGTAATAATAACACTTTTATAGACAATACTTACAAATACAACTCTGTTTCCATACTCATTATGGGTGCAAAAAACACTACCATAACAAATAACCTTATCCAAAGTTCAAAAGGTGCTGCTGGGATTGGTGTGGTTATTAATGGTGTTTCAAACTTTAAATTTGAAAAAAACAAAGTTTGTTTTAATGCTAAGGGTATATATATAGACGGTAAAGAAAAAGCAAAAGGGATGAAAAGATATATAAACTATAATGAAATCTCACATAATGGTGAAGCTATCCATTTTCATGCAACAGTAAAAGACAATACTATAACACATAATAAATTTATCGGTAATATTGATGATGTAGTTAAAGATACTGAAAACTCACCGACAAACAACCTTGTGGAGTATAATTATTGGGACAGATATGCAGGATTTGATAGAAATCACGATAATATTGGCGATACAACATATGAAATTTATCAGTATGCTGATCAATTGTGGCAATATAATCACAAAGTAAAGTTTTTTTATGCAAGTCCCATAATGACACTTTTAAACTTCATGTCAAACCTTGCACCATTTATAGAACCAAACCTGATATTAGAAGATAAAAAGCCTATTCTCCAATCTTTATAACCCTTTTTACCACCTCATTAAAATCTACAATCTCTTGACCTTTTTTAATGGTATCTTTTGACTCATGTGCGCAAAAACCATATGCCATTGGGGTTACATTTTCTGTATCGTAAAAAGCCTTTCTAGCATCTATCCACTTCCCTGTTGTAGCATCAGTTATCCAAATAACTGCTTTATCTTTCCACTTAACATTTTCATCTTCAAACCATAGAACCATACAGCCAATATCATCAAACATATATTTTTGACCTGTGTCTGGGTTTATAACCTGTGTTGTGTTATGCCTATCACTTACAACCATTACACATCTAGCACACATATCTCTATCCCAATGTACCTCTTGAACAGCCGTTGAAGATTTTTTCTCACATGCCGAAAATGTAAAAACTAAAAAAACAATAACTAAAAACTTAAAATATTTCAAAATATTTCCTTATATAATATGTCATAATCACACCCTGCACGACTAAAATCATAGTTCCAAAATATCATAACCAAACACCATTTTTTATATAAAAAACGATGGGATATAGACTCAGCAATATAACATAAAAAAAGTTAAACATCATAGATATTTTATAGTTTTTAGTTATGTTTTTTTCTGATTCTTTTACAAAACCTGTTACAATCCCATAAAATGTTCCAATAAAAAGAAGTGTATATATAAGATACCCAACATAATAATAATCACTCTGTAAAAAACAAAAAGGGCAATGATGAGTTGGTAATTCATATATGTATGTTCCAAAAAACACTATCAAAGATATTATAGATATAACAATAAAAAGAAGATTACTTATAGCAAAAAGATACTTCCTTTTTAAAAAATAAAAAACTACAATAAAAAAGAAATTTCCATAAAATAGAGATAAAAGTATTGGTGTGTCTATGCTAAAAATAGAAGATATAGCAGAATCAGCAGAACTTGAATAAAGTGTTCCACAACAACTTACCATTTTATCAACATTGATAGATGCGAACATAACCCACTCAACTACTAATTCAGCAATAAAGAAAAAGAATGCAATGATAAAAATACCAAACTTCAATTTTGTATATGGTTGATTTTCATGTTTTATATCTTCATTATGTAAAACTAGCCAATATGCAAAAAGATATAGGTTTATAATCTTTAATATAAAAAGATATGTTCCATAAGGGGTTGCATCAACAACACCAGCTGCACACATAGCACCAGTAAGCACATGGGAAATTTTATCAAGAGTAAAAATAAAAAATAAAAACAAAGGCACTTTTATAACAAAGATATATTTTATAATTGTTGCAGTTAAAAAACTTTGCTTCTCTAATTTATACTGACCTTGACTAACAGATTCAAGATTCCAGCCAAAAAATATTTTTATACTTAATATAAATGCTATAACACCAAAAAAGGCAAATATAACATCTAAGATAAGTATAGCTAAAACTTCAGGAGTGAGTATCATACAACAATTTTCCCATTATGAACTTCTATCTCTCTATCTACAAAATCAAGACCAAAGAACAAAGGGTCATGTGTAGCTACAACTATAGTTTTATTTAACACTTTTAACTCTCTAAGTATCTCTATAAAATGCAAAGAAAGCTTTTCATCAAGATTTGCAGTAGGCTCATCTGCTATAATGATTTTAGGGTCATTTATATTAGCTCTTGCGATGGCTACTCGCTGTTGTTCACCACCTGACAAGTTACGAACTATGGCATTTTCTTTGTGGGAAATATTAAACCTATTTGTAACAATATCCAATTTATTTTGAATATCACTGGCATCTGGATTTAAAGGAACTAAAGGGAGAATAATATTTTCTTTTACACTAAGAGTTGGAATTAGATTGTATTTTTGAAATATAAATCCTATATTATCCCGTCTATAAACCGAAGCAAAATTATCTGGTAGTTTAGAGATTTTTTTGGTATCTACTATAACTTCACCACTTGTTGGCTTACTAAGAGCTGCTATAAGTGATAAAATAGTACTTTTCCCACTACCACTTGCACCTTTTAAAACAACAAGCTCACCCTCTTTTATCCTTAGATTTATGTCATCAAGTGCAATAACTTTATCACTCTTATTTATCTCATATATTTTTGTAATATTTTTTAACTCTATCATTATCTTATCACTTCATCTGCTTCTAATGTTGCAACTTTCCAAGATGGGATAATAGTCGCTCCAATATATATAGGTACACTTAGGAAAAAAACCAGAAACAGAGTTTGAAAATCAAATACAAATGGTAATTCAAAATCTGTTTTTAGTTGTGAATACCCAACAAAAATATTTTGTAAAAGTGGTGCTTGAAACATATACACAAAAACAAAAGCAAGTCCTACACCAAGAGTATAAGCAAAAAACGAGATGATAAAACTCTCATAAAATTTTTCTTTTAAAACATCATCAACTCTCCAGCCAATAGCTTTTAAAATCCCTATCTCCCTTTTTTCTTCACTACTAAGCCCACTTGATTTATCATATATAATTATAAAAAAAGTAAAAAGCGAAACTATAAAAAGAGCTAAAAAAATCCCACTTTTATAATCAAAAATATTTTGATAACTAACTTTTAAATCATCTGATGTTATTATGCGAGTGTCTGGGTAGATTGATTTTATTTTAGATACTATCGTTCTAACTTCTTTTGGATTTGCCACTTTTAGCACCACATCAGTAGCCTTGTCTTCATCCATATCAAAAATCTCTCTAGCACTGTCTTTGGACATCACAATCACATCATTTGATTCTAATTCTGTATCTGCATCAAAAACACCACCAAGATTTACTTTTTTTAGAGTTCCATCTGGTTTTATAAAGTTAAAATACTCTTTATAATAACTTTTATTCATAACTTTTTGAACTCCACGACCAACAACCATAAAACTTTTATCATCTTTTTCAAGTTCAATTTTTTTGACAATTTTCTCAAAACTGTTTTTATACTGTTTTTCATACTCATTCAAACCAACAACACTAAAGTTCACACCTGCATTTGCAAAGTAGTAATAACCCCAAACACGGGCTACAGCATCTTCAACACCCTCTATACCAAGTAAGGTATCTACAACATCTTCATCTATATCATAATGTCGCCCAGCTTTTATCTTTTGGACAATAATCTGAGGCAAACTATCTACCGTAGCATCTAATTCATACTTCAAAGAAGATGTGATAAAAAATACAGATGTGAGTAAAAAAGTTAAAAGTGTAAAAACAAAAACTATAAAAAAACTTTTTGCTTTTTGTCTAAGGATTGCATTTATTGCATATTCAATCAGGTATAAATTTATTTTATTTTTCATGTTTTATCTTGGCATGTGGATTTGTTATATGTGAATGTGAAATAGCATAAGTTGATGGAAAATACTCCCTAAGAGTTCCATCATCTTTATAGATACTAAAAACAGTAGCCATAGTTCTATGCCTCACATAAGTAGCTTCAGTTGAGATCGCAAGATCTGGTAAGCCTACTAAACTTACAAAAATATTTTTTTTATCTCTCATCTCTTTGGACATACTGTTGTGATTGATAAAGTATAAACTCTCCATACCAATCAAAACAAATAAAAATGCAAAGATATATGAAAGATATATAGTCTTTTTATTCATCTAATTTATAAACTTCTTTGGCATTTATATTACTAAATTTAATTACTTTTGTACCTCTGTGATCCATATAAAAGTTTTTTGCATCACTCTCATTTTCAAAAGGGATAAGCTCATTCCCCATAGGTCCATAAACATCACTGCCTATAACAAAATAAGCTTTCCTAGCATCTATTGCCTTTTGAGAATAATAATCCGTAACAAGCATCTTGGTTATATTTTTTTTATTAAAATCTTTATAATTACCCCACTCCATAGGATTAAAATAAAATTTCATCATATCTTTAACACCATCAAATGTATAATGATGTTCATGTGAATTATGCTTGTAAAAAATCTGTGCAGCCCATCTTGGATATTTATATGCAAACATCCCACATACTGGACATTTTTCATCCTTTGTTACCTTCACTGTTTCCTTAGCTTTATCCACTTTACCAAATCTTTTTACTTCCCAAAGGTATAATGAAAGAGCTTGAAGTTGTTTCTCTTTGAGATGTTTACAAAGTTTTTTATCTTTTATATCTGCTTTTAGCTCATTTATCTCTATGTAGTTTGTTAAATCTATATCTTTTTTACACATTTTTGCAAAGATTTTTTTACCCATAGGATAAATTTTTTTCTTTTTCTTTTTAGCTATCATAGCTATATCTGATTTAAGTGAATTTTTTGCCATCTTTAAAGCAGTTTTAAAATCAACAATTTTACCTTTATATTTTTTAACAAATTTCTCAGCATCATCTTTTGATTTAAAAGCCAACTTACTAACTTTAGACATAGTACCTTTAACTTTTGAACCAACAACAAAAAAAGCACTCTGAGCATCAATGAGCTTTTGTGTTTGTGCATCTACCACTTGTATAGTTTTAGTATCTAAACCATACTCTTTCATATCCACAACAAGGCATCTCATAGAACAATATTGTCTTGGAGTACCATTTGCCAATTTAGCAGTGTAAGATGTTTTATAAAACATTTTTAAACTCATACCACAAACAGGACACCAGTTTTTTTGTGTACCTTTTTGTACTAAAACAGGAGTAACAGTAGCTTTTTTCATAAAATTTTTAGCATTCAGAACTCCACATGCCAAAAAGGATACAAAGACTATAAGGATAAGTTTTTTTACTATCATATTTTTACCTCTTAATTTAGTTGAGATTGCAAGATAATATCTTTAAATATATTTATCCATCTGAAGGTACGGTTTTAACCGTACCTTTAAGACATTACAGAAAGTATCTTACTGTCTTTTACCTAAGTAAATCCCTATTGCTTGAAGTTTTTTACCTTTTATATTTCCACAAATACCACTAGATTTCAAATATGCTTTAGCATCAGCAGTTGAATTGAATTTAAGGTCTGTTTTTTTACACATTTTATTGTACATCATCATCCCTTTTTTAGCCATCATTGCTTGTTTTTTAGAGATCATTTTTTTCTCTTTTGCAAATGCTTTTGAAGCAATAGCATAAGCCCTATCAAAACTCATAACTTTACCACCAAATTTCTTAGCAAATTTTTTAGCATCTTCTTTGTTTGCAAAAGCATACTTACTTTTCATAGTCATAGTACCTTTAACACTACTACCAACTACATAAGTTGCACTTTTAGCATCTATAAATTTCAAAGATTTAACATCTACAACTTTTATATCTTTTAATTTATGAGTTAAACTCTCTTCTACTAAACAATGTAACGAACAAAATTGTTCAACTTTTCCATCTACTGTTGCAACATGATTTGTTTTATAAAACATAGGAAGTGTCATTCCACACTTCACACAATACATCTTAGATTTCCCTGTTTGTAAAATAGTTGCCTTTTTCATAGGAACACTTTGAAACATTTTCATATGTTTTTGTTGCATATTACCTGCAAACAACATAGAACTTAGAACCAATAAACCAACAATAAATCTTTTCATACTCATCTCCACTTATAATTTACATAATGATAGCTAATGAATGTTAATTTTGTGTTAAGAGATTTTGAGCATCATCAATCTTCTAACAAACAACACAACTAATGCAACAGCTAAAATCTTAAAATCAATCTCACTAGCTATATGGATATTTGAAAAAGTATCACTTCTAGCAGCTTCAGCACCTAAAGCCTGCATAGATAAAATTTTAGGTACATAAACACTACTAAACATCAATGATGTAAAGATAACAGTAACTGCCATCGCAAAAATCAAAGCATCTCTTTGCCCTTTTTTATACATCAAAACCTCATAAAACACAACAAAAAAAGCTAAAAAATATACCCAGTAACTAAATCTACGAAATATCTCACCCATAATAATACCAGCATTGTAATTATCCATCAACATACCAGATAAAATCTTATCAGTATGAAATATAACAGGAGCCACAAAAGCACCCAAAACCAGCACTGCTCCAAAAGAAGAAGCTAAAACAAGCAAGTAACTAAAATCTAAGTAGATATTTCTTTTCATCATAATCCTAAGGTAAAACCTCTATCAAAACCACTAAGGTCTTTATAAAAATCTAAATATTTGTATTGTTTATCTTTTAAATAAGTTGAAATTCTACCCTTTTGGTCATAACCAATCTCACATGAAAAAAACTTAATCTCTCTTTTTAAGACTTCATCAAGAAGTTGTTTTATGATTTCATCACCAACTTCTCCCCCAAAAAGTGCATTTTGTGGTTCATAAGATAAGTTTGATTCCAACTCAATCCCATCTTCAATATATGGAGGGTTTGAAACAAGATAATCCACATGCCAATCTATTGGCTCTAAAAGTGAGCCGAGTTTTAACTCAATCCTGTCTTCAAGATTAAATTTTTCAATATTTATCTTTGCAATATCAAGTGCATCTTGTGAAATATCAACAGCAGTTATCTTGGCATGTGGGAACTTTAAAGCTAACATAACTGAGATAATCCCACTCCCCACACCAACCTCTACAAAGTTTATCTTGGCATGTGGATTATCTACTGTTTTTATAACTTCATCGATAAGCAACTCTGTTTCAGGACGAGGTATCAAAGCCCCTTTTGCAATATAAAACTCCTCTGAATAAAAACTGACTTTGTTTAAAATATATTCTAAAGGCTCATTCTGTTTTCGTCTCTCAACCCATTCAAAAAGTTTTTTTGTATCTTTTATAGCTGTATTTTGGTTAGTTAAAAGCCAAAGCTCATCAACATCCAAATAAGCCATCAAAAGAAGTTGTGCTTCTCTAGAAGCTCTTTGGATATGTGGGTTTAGAGAAGTTGTTATCTCTTTTAAAATATCTTTTACTAAACCTCTGCTTGGCATGTGCCTTCCATTGCAGTTTTATCAATATCTTTTATATCAACACCTAACTCTTTTAGCCTTTCTAAAACTGGTGGATGAGTGTAGTGAAAAAAGATGTAAAGTGGGTGCGAGAGTGGAAAACTTTTATTTTCAGTTACAAGTTTTTTAAGTGCATTTGCCAACTCTATCGCTCCTGCAGGTCCACCAAGTTCACTTCCCGTTTTATCTGCTTCATACTCATTATGGCGGCTAACTATCCCCATAATCGGCATCATAATAAAACCTAAAACAGGCATAAAAAGTAAAAGTAGTATCATCACTAAGTAAGGCTCTTTTGAAATTCCAAGTTCAAGATACAAACTCTCTGGCAAATTTCCAAATATAACAAACATTGCAAAAAGCATCCCACCAACCAAAGCTATATTTTTATATATATCGCCATGTGCAAAATGTCCAAGCTCATGACCTAACACTGCCAAAAGCTCTTTTGTACTAAGTTTTTCTATGAGTGTATCAAAAAGAACAACCCTTTTAGCTTTACCAAATCCACCAAAATAAGCATTTAATCTTGCATCTCTTTTACTAGCATCACTCACAAAAACACCACTACTTACAAATCCAGTTTTATCCATAAGCTCTTTTATCGCTTCATCTAACTCTTCATCTTGAAGTGGTGTAAGTTTATCAAAAAACATAGCACGGAAAGCTGGGTAAAGCATGTTTATAAGGATTACAACACCAAAGATAAACACAAAACTCCAAAGCCACCAAAGTGTAAAACTTGTAATAATAAGATAAATGCCCCAAACCACAAGTGAGCCTAAAACAATAGTCATAACAAAAGAGATAACAGTATCTTTTATCCACTGAGAAAGTGTCGATTTATTAAAACCAAAATCTCCATCTAAAACAAACTTCTCATAATACGAAAAAGGTAAAGAGATTATGGAATTAATAACTAAAAAACTCATAACTATTGCCACATTTCTCATAGCCTCGTTGTCAAAAAGTAGATGAGCATTTAAATACTTTATACCAAACCCAAGCCAAGCTATAAAAACAAGATAATCAACAAATGAATTTACAATAGAGAGTTTTTCTTTTGCCACAGCATAATTTCCAGCTATAAGAAACTTTGTATCGCTTAAAAGTACAGCTTTTTGCTTTTTAGCAATATTTATATAGCCTATTTGCATAACGCTTACATATATATTTACTAAAACATACATAGAGTATATCCCTATCATCAATGTTAACATTAAGAAGCCACCTCATAATCAACAACTTTTGTTTCGCTCACAACAGTTTTTATAAACTCTAAAACTTTTAGATGTTCATCATGTGTTGCATATGTTTTAAGTCCCTCTTTTGTGTCAAAAGTAGAGTAAAGTGACATATCAAAAGCTCTTGGAGAATCTGTAAAGTTCACACCAACCTCCATAGATTTTAATGGCTCTATTTTACTAACTAAACCCTCTAGCAACTCTTTTACTTTTTCTATATTTAAACTTTTATTCTCTTCATCAAACTTAAAAAACACTATATGAACTATCATTTTCTATCCTAGTTAAAATTTTATGCAGAATTTTATCTTAAAAAAGTAAAATACGACTATGAAAAAAACATTAAAAGAACTTTATGGCGTTGGAATACTATTTTTTTATTTTTTGAAGTGGCCTTATTTTTTAGGTTTTATATATCTTTACAATCACGGACTTAATAATAACTACATACTAAGTGGACTTTGGGTTTATTGTCTGGCTTTAATTTTAAAAGATTTTTACTGGATGATTAAACATAAAAAAGTTAGCAGATGTGATCGTAAATAGTTTAAAGAAGTATCCCTTTCCAAAAAAACTCAGCTATCACAACTATAAAAAATATACCTACAAAGTTTAAAACTATACCATATCGTATCATACTTTTTACATCAACAGCACCACTACTCATAGCTATAGCATTTGGTGGTGTTGCAATGGGAAGCATAAAAGCATAACTCGCACATAAAGTTGCTACCATCATAAAAAGAGTCGTATTGATACCAGCTTGTTGTGATACTGAATAAATTACTGGAAGCATTATAGATATAAGTGCTGTATTTGATGTTATTTCAGTTGTAAAAGTTATAAGCATAGCTACACTTAAAAGTAAAAGCACTGGTGGCATGTGGGTAATATTTAGAAGATGTGATGCTATTGCATCTGCTAGACCAGTAGCACTAAAAGCTTTTGCTATAGAAAATCCAGCACCAAACAAAAACATAATTTGGTATGGAACTTTAGGTGCATCTCTCTTCCAATTTAAAATATTTAATGGTGGAACAAACAAAAGCAGTCCAACTCCTAGAAGTATCCCAGCATCACTTAGTCCTAAACCAGACCAAAAAGGTTTGATCGGTGCATTTAAAAATAAAAGTAAAATCAGTCCACCCATAAGATATAAAATCTTTTTTTGGGTACTCTCTAATGTCAAATCATTAAGCTCTCTACATATTGGTGTATTTGCCACACCTAAGCTCAAGAGCCAAGAAACCATTATAAACATTAAAAATGCAAGTGGAGCAACCATCCATATCCATTGAAAAAATGGTATAGCCTCCATCCCTTTATCACTCATAATCCCTAAAAGTATAAGGTTTGGTGGTGTCCCTATAGGTGTCATAATCCCACCTACACTAGCACCATAAGCAATAGCCAAAGCAAATCTCATCTTTAATTTTATA
>Ga0256842_1002047_pt1 | contig 15108 bp, 15 predicted proteins | sample 4559240metaG_FD_185973 | JGI IMG/M metagenome (GOLD analysis project Ga0256842, IMG submission 185973) | Hydrothermal vent microbial communities from Guaymas Basin, Mexico - 4559-240 | ecosystem: Environmental > Aquatic > Marine > Hydrothermal vents | place: Mexico: Guaymas Basin | collected...
CGGTGTTGAAATTACTCTTCCATCCTCAAGTTTTACATGTAAATATTCATCATCAAAGTGAACTTCTTTACCTTTAATTAAACCATTCATTCCAAATCCTTGTAAAGTTATCTTGATTTTCTTTGATAATTTCAAGTGCCATTTTTAAATCTTTAGATTTTAGGTAGTTTTACACTACTTTTAAATTTTTCAATTCAACTTTAGCAAATCCCTCGCCTTTCATTATATGAATGTGCATAGGCTCATGTTCATTCGCATAAAAGAAAAATTTAAAACCATCCTTATTTTGTTTAAAGTACCATAGCAAAAAATTTCTTTGATTGGTTTTTGTAGTTTCTGAGGGATATTAAGTTTTAGGATAATGTTACTTTGTTGATATAACACTACCAAGAGATTTTAGTTGTGATTCACACCAATCAACTAAAATCTTTTTGTCCTCTTTAGTTAAAACAGCTTCATCATGAAACATAGTATAACTTGAGAGTGGCATCATCCCATTGTTTACAGTTTGGATAGCTCTTTTTAAGCGTTTAATTTTTATCTCTTTATCTATCTTTTTATACTCTGAAAAATTTATAGCTTTTCTACCTACATTAACATGATTTAAAACTTCAAAAGACAAAGGTGCTATATCTGAATATATCGACCATTTAGTCTCATTTGAATGACAATCATAACAACTTCTTTTTAGTATCTTCATAACTTTTTTATCAGCATGAAGAGCTATCTTTTCATCAACTTTTGGATTTGTTTTATCAAGTGGTATAAACTGTATCAAAACTAAAATCAAAACCACTGCAAATATAAATTTTTTTAACATTTTCATAACTCTCTTTTACAAATTGTCGCATAATCACAATATACACAATTTTTAATATCTTCACACTTAGTAAAGTTTACTTCCTCTAAATTTAACAAATCTTTTATATTTGATTTGAGGACACTTAATTTTTCTTCCATAAACACTTCGTTAACTATCTTTATCTCTTTTAAATCATAAAACCCACATGCCATAACATTTCCAAGTTTTGAAGCTAAAAGATAGTAAAATTCTAACTGAAAATCTGTTGCATCTGTAAAGTTGTTTTTATTATAGAGTTTGTATGAACCAGTTTTATAATCAAGTACAAAAAGTTCATTGTCTTTTTTATCTATTCTATCTATTTGACCGATTAATTTTGCACCACCAAACTCACACTCAAAACTCTGCTCACACATATCCACATGCCAACCATCATCAAATCTTTTAACTTCATCTACACAAAATTTATCTAATCTTCTTTTTTGTATCGCTATTAGATACTTATCAAGTTCGCTATTCCCACATGCCAAGTCTAACTCTCTGTGAAGGTCTCGTTTTAATTCATCTACACTACCATAAGAATTTTTCTTGCTATATAATTTACTTAATGCTAAGTGAACTGCATTTCCTATCTCATACTCTTTTGGCATATCTTTTGGTATTTCATGCCCATAAATATGTTTAATATATTTATAATAATATTTTCGTTTACATTCTAAAAATGTTTTTAATTTTGTATTTGATATTTTCATATCTTTAAAAGTATAAGGTAAAACTATATCTTCTTCAACCTTTTTATCTAAGATTTTGGAACTAAAAAGTATATTTGCATAACTAAGTTCTGCATCTGCTATCTCCTCTTTTATACCTAACTGTTTTAGAAAAACAGAAGCATCACTTTCGTTTGATTTTACAAAAGATATAGCCACTTCTTTGGAGCGAGAAATCAACATATTGTAGTAATGTTTTTGTAAATTTTGCCTGTCATTCATAGTTGGTAAAGATGCTATCTCCCTAATTTTAGTATTTAAAAACATATCTTTATCACTTTTTTTAGGCACATTCTTATCACTAAAATCGACTATAATAGCTAAATCAAAATCAACCAAACGGGTTTCAAGCACACCCATAACAGTAACCCTGCCACCCCTTACATCATCTAAACTTCTTTTAGAAAGTCGTTGAAGAAATAGCGATAAAAGAGACTTAACACTCATCCCTTTCATGTATGGCATAATTTTCTTAAAACTATACAGTTCCTCTTGAAATATCTTCAATGCCTCTTTATCTTCAAACCCTTGTTGGTAAGCTTGTAAAAATTCCTCTACATCAAACTCATCACTATTTTTATGATAATTTGATAGTAATTGAATATAAACATCATCCCCTAGCCTCTGAAGTCTTGCATAATTTTCCTGAGATTTTTGATCTAGTATCTGGCATGTGGCATTGAGTTTTTCATATATTTTAGTTTTACTGTATGGCTCTCCCATCGCAAAATTAAAATTAGATTTTTCATCAAAACTTTTTAATTTATTTGCCATCTGTTCATCTGGTAAAATAACTGCTATATTATCAGGAGTATAACCTTTTTTGACACCCTCATAAATCTTTTGTTTGATAAATGCAACTTGTAAAATATCTTCACTAAAAGAGGTACAACTTATGTTTTTATTTTTCTTGATTGGTGTTGAAGATATTATCTCTTTGGTATTTAATAGAATCTCATAAGTGTAATTGTTTTCTAAGTCTATTCCAAACTCTATAAACTTACTTTGCATCTTTTTGTTAAATTTAGAACTACTAAAAACAATTTTAACACGACTAAATTCACAACACTTTTGCAATAATTCAAACTCAAAATTAGTTAAATGACCATCCACTTTTAACTCTATATCTTTATGCTCTTTTGCGTAAGACTCATTAAACTTATAAAGTTTTGGTAAAAAGATTTTATCTAGTAATTTTCTCTCCACACATAAATTTTCATACCTTTTATAAAGTTTTTGAAGTATCGCTATATGTTCTTCATATTCACCATAAATATCTGAGGTATCAAGCTTAGATATATCGTACATCTCAGCACTAAGTTCTTCAAAAAATTTAAAAATATATGAACTGTTTTTTGTAAATGTAAAGAAGTTTCGCTCTATTTTAAGAGAAGAAAAAGAGTTAAAATCTGAAGCTTCAAGTAAAAGCAAAACTCTACTATCTTCATCAAGTGCCTTAAAATCATCAACAAGACAAAGTTTTGAGATAAACTCACTCATAGTTATAAATGTTGGTAAAAAAAGTGTTTGTGAGTCTATAGAGTTTTGCTCATGACGAATTGCACGAGCAGAAGACAAAACTATGGTAGTTTCATTCATGTTTTAATATTGTTTTACTTTTGTATTTCTAGTATCTGCTTTTAAATTATAAAATCTTTCATTATCACCAACATTAATTTTTGCCATAATATCCCATCTCCCTTTTAAAGGAAGTTTAATACTTTCAAATACATAAACACCATCTATATATTTTGGATTTTTCAAATCTATATCATGAGTATTCTCATTTGGTCTTGTAACTATAACTTTTATCTTTGCATTTTTAACTGCTTTAGCATCTAAATCAGTAATCCTATATTTTATAACTGTATTTTCAGGTACAAGTTTTTTTGTTAAAAATTCTATTTTATACTTTTTATTAAATGCTATTCTGTTTTTTATGATTTTGTTGGCATTAGCATCTGCATCTTGATAATTTGTCATATACAAATCACTTGTTTGGACAGGTGACTGACTTACTACATAAATTGTTCCGACACAGAAACTAAATACTATTGCTACTAGAGTAGCTATAGTATATGGCCAAATTCTACCACTACTTAAATTCATTATTATGTGTTCTCCTATACATTACTCTTCTTGTATATTGAATAATTGCAAAAAGAATGGTACCGTAAAATACTAACTTAATCATTAACAACAAATTTTTATTTGTATTTCCAGCTGCATTTTCTAAGCTAACACCCTTACTTTTAGCAACCTGTTCAGATATATCGCTATAGCCATTATATAAAGCAGCACTATACATACCAAGTATCTCATATTTTTTTGTTTTTAAACCTATGAGAGGAAGTATAGTACCACCATAGTTTTTTAAATGTGCCATAAAGTTGTCGAAACTACTACTACTGGTTATTGCAATAGCAAATGCCTGAACTATGGAGGCAGCAGGTGATAAAACTTGTTCCCTGTCAAAATATTTATATAAAGAGGTATCATTAACCAAAATATCAACTTTTTTATCTAACTCTGAAAATGTTAAAAGTATAGTTGGCTTTTTAAACTCTTTAATTAAGTTTTTTTCATATTCAAGAATATTTTTAAAAGGCTTAGACTCTTTGATACAAACCAATCTAAGAGAAACCCCTGTTTTAGCATATAACTCACTACCCAATTTATTTATATCTTGAGTAAATTTTTTATTATGAATAACTTCATCTTTATATAAATATTCATCTGCAACCAAAATGTTTTGAAACAGTACAATAAAGATGAGGGCCGCTAGCCCTCTTGAAAAATTCAATGAATCTTCCCTAACCTATAAATAGGTGATTTGGTGTAAGCACCGCGTAAATTGTATAAACAGCCATGATAACTAGACCCCATGCTAATATTTTTTCCATATCTGCAAGCCTCCTTATTTTACATCAATCATATGCTTAATAGCACTATCCGTACTACGCATTTGAATTGATTGCTCATCTACTATTTTGTAAAAGTTAGTTGCATTTGCTTTTTGAACATTCAAAGACCAAATCGTAAGACCAGCTAAAATACTAAGCAATAAAGCAGTTGCAATCAACATACCTGTTATGCCATCAAGAGAAAATATACTTCTATTTTCATTCATACTAAACCCCTTATTTACTTATACTTTGAACATAAGCAGCAACAGCTTCTTTTTGTTTCTTGTTAAGTACAGTTATTTTAGGCATTGTACCAATAGCACCTTTTTTACCGTTAGCGACAACATTCACAACTAAAGATGAATCAAAACTAGCGATATTTGGAGCAACAAACTCCATACCTTTACCATCTGCACCATGACATGCTGCACAAGTTCCAGCAAATACTTTAGCACCAGCTTCATTACCTTTAAATCCATTAGCTACATAAGAAGCAACAGAATCAATCTCTGCATCAGTAATTAAAGCATTAGTATTAGCATTGAAAAGACCATTACGATCTGGCATACTCATACCTTCACTTACTAAATTATTACTTGAACCATTTTCAATAACATGCTTAACAACTTTCTTTTCAAGTCTAACATTAAGGTCAGCTGCCTGTCCATCAATACCATCAGCACTTAAACCGTGACATGCTGAACAGTTAGAAAGATAAACTGACTCACCCATATTAACAAGCTCATCACCTTTAAGGTTTTTATACTTTTCTTCAAATTTTTTATTTAAAGCTGCCGCATCTTCATTATACTCACCGATTTGTGAATATGAGTTTACTGGATAACCTACCAAATAATACCACATACCCCAAATCATAGTTCCTAAGAAAACAATTGCCCATCCCGTTGGAACAGGATTGTCATATTCACCAACACCATCCCAATTATCTTCCATCAAATCACCACTAGCAGTATCTGTCTGCATTTGGCGAACATATTTTACAACAACAAATATTGTAGCGATTACCAAGATAACTGCACCCAATATAGCTAGTTGATTCACAATATCACTCGAACCATGTTTAAAGTCAAATGATACATATGTTGCAAATAACATCAATGCTGTTACTACAATAGCTCCTAGATAAAGCTTATTCATATATCTCTCCTATTTCTTTTTACCATCAGATTTATCAGCCACCGGAGCAACCGGAACATCCGATATATCATCATTTAATGCCATATCGCTATATTTTTCATAATCAAGGCCATCTGCATTCTTCTTTTTAGTGTACAGATGAGTGATATATGCGTAAAGAACCACGATAAGAACCCCCATCGCACCAACATAAGCATAACCCTGCATATTAGCAATATCCACTATAAACCCCTACTATTTTAAACTGTTTAAATATGCTATAAGAGCTACAATTTCAGGAATTTTACCATTCTTAACCATATCTTTAACATCCTGATTTTTCATATCTGCTGCCACTAATTTAGCTTCAGCTAATGCTAATGCACGAGCATCTTCAACAGTTTTTCCCATTTTGATAGTTTTAGTTGAACCATCAGCCATAGGTACAGGTTTATTATATGGAACACCAAAAACACCAGCTACAGTAAGTTGCTCTGCATAAGCAGTATCAATATCAGCTATGTTTTTAAACATCCAAGCATATCCCGGCATAATACTATTTGGAACAATAGCCGCAGGATTCATCATGTGATTTTCATGCCACTCTGTTGTTCTATAGTTACCAACACGCATTAAATCTGGACCGGTTCTTTTTGAACCCCAAAGAAACGGACGATCATAAGCATACTCACCACTTAAAGAGTAGTGACCATATCTATCTGTTTCTGCTTTAAATGGACGAACAAGTTGTGAATGACAAGCATTACAACTATTTTTAATATAAACTTGACGACCCGCTAACTCTAGTGTAGAGTATGGAGTTGTACCGATTACAGGACGAGATGTTTGTGCAAAACTTGGTAAAATCGATACCACACCAGCAAAAGCAACTGTTAAAAACACACCTACCGCAAAAAGAAACGGATTTTTTTCTAACCAATGAAACATAATATAATCCTCCCTTTCTTAAGCGCCCATAGGCGAAGCAGATTGTAGCTCAGACTCTTCAACAGGTCTAGCAGAAGCAGATTTAATAATGTTGTAAGCCCACATAAATAAACCAGTTAAGAACAAGAAACCACCTATACCACGAAGTGTATAGTACGGATGAAGCACATTAACAGTATCCATAAAAGAATAAGCCAAGTTACCGTATTCATCGTGTGATCTCCACATCATACCTTGAGTGATACCTGCGATCCACATACTTGTAAAGTAAAAAACAATACCTAATGTTTGAATCCAGAATTGTGCAGTCATAAGACCTTTTGAATAAATCTCTCTTTTAAATATACGAGGTGTCATATGTAAAGCTGACGCAATAATCATAAATCCAACCCAACCAAGAGTACCATCATGAACATGACCTGGAATCCAGTCTGTAAAGTGTGCGATAGCATTAACTGATTTAACTGCTTGAACAGGACCTTCTAGTGTTGAGAACATATAGAAAGTTGAAGCTAATAATAAAAACTTAATCAATGGAGATGAAGCAACTTGTTGCCACTCACCTTTAAGCGTTAGAAGCATATTGATCGCTGAACCCCACGATGGTAAGATTAATACTATTGAGAAAACAGAACCCATAGTCTGAATCCAGTCAGGAACAGTTGAGAACAACAAGTGGTGACCACCACACCAAAGATATACAAACATTAAACCCCAAAAAGAAAGTAAAGACAATTTATAAGAGTAAATTGCTTGACCAGATTCTTTTGGTAAAAAGTAGTAAATCATAGCAATAATAGGAACAGTAAATACAAATGCAACTGCATTGTGTCCATACCACCATTGTACTGTTGCATCATTTGTACCAGCATAAGCAGAAACTGAGTGGAACCAATCACCATGCCCACCAGAAGCAAAATATGTAGGTATTTCCATATTATTAAACAGGTAAAGCATAGCCACACCTAAGAAAGTAGCAATATAATACCAAACAGAGATATAAAGTGACTTTTCTCTTCTAATCCCAATAAGACCAAAGATACTAACACCCCATAAAACCCATATAACAACGATAGCGATGTCAACAGGCCACTCAAATTCAGCATACTCTTTTGAAGTTGTATAACCCATAAAGAGTGAAACAACAATAGCTACTACTGTCAATATATATAATACAAATTGAAGTTTACCTATAAACATCAAAAATTTTGACTCAGCCATCGATACTTTTAATACACGCTGACCAACATAATACCAAGTAGCAAAAATACCACTTACTGTAAATCCAAATGCAACTGCATCAGTATGCAAAGGACGAAGACGACTAAAGTTTGTGTATTCTGCCAAACCTTGACCAAATACCAAGTTAAGACTTGGGAAAGCAAGTTCAAACGCAATAAATACACCGATTGTCATACCAACAATCCCTAGTGCAATCGCTGCGAACATAAACCACTTAGCAACTGTATAGTCGTACTCTAATGGACGATTCTCCATATATAGCCTCCTTAAAAATTCAAAGCAATTATGTCTATTAATTTAAAATAAATAATATAGACTAATTAACACTGCTATGATAACAGCATAAAAATTTAAGTTATCTTAAATAATGACCATTTTATGACAAATTTGACTATTTGTTGTCTTCGTATTTACTTTTAAAAGTTATCTGAGGATTTTTATAATCTTTTTTACGCCAAAAGACGCTTTTATTATCTTTTAATTAAAGATAAAAACTCACTAAATATATATTGGCTCTCTTTTGGTCCAGGACTAGCTTCTGGATGATGTTGAACAGAAAATATCGGAGAGTCATTGTACTTTAGACCTTCAATAGTATTATCAAAAAGGTTTGTATGTGTAACTTCTGCAATCTCAACAATATTATCTGGGACATTATAGTTGTGATTTTGAGCTGTAATTTCAACCAAGCCTGTATCTATATTTTTTACAGGATGATTTCCACCGTGATGACCAAATTTTAGTTTAAAAGTATCATATCCATGTGAAATAGAAAGTAGTTGATGACCCAAACATATACCAAACATAGGGATTTTAGCACCTATTAGTTTTTTGATTTGTTCCTGCTCTTTTTTAAGAACAAGTGGATCGCCTGGTCCGTTTGATAGGAATACCCCATCAATCTCTTTTGAATTATATCTCTCTATCAAGTCAGTAGCATTAAAATCATTTGGAATAACCTCAACACCTATCTTAGCATTTACCAATTCATTCAAGATATTTCTTTTTACACCAAAATCAACAACTACGATTTTCGCCTCAGGAGTTGGCGCATCTTTATAACTAAATTCATCTTCATTATATGTTGCAAAAAGATGGTTGTAATTCTCTTTTGTGCTAACTTGTTCTATATAATTTAGATCTTCAATGCGTGGGGAATCTTCAAGAATTTTTTTAAGTTCATTTTTATCACTAATTTTAGAAGAAGCAACCATCATCATAGCTCCTTCACTTCTAAGCATCTTAGTTAAATATCTTGTATCAATATCACAGATACCCATAACATTATATTTAATCAAAAAATCTTCCAATGAACTCTCAGCTCTGAAATTAGAATATCTTGATTGATATTTTCTAACTATCATCCCTTTGGCATGTGCGTTTTTACTTTCCATATCATCATCATTAACACCAACATTTCCAATCTCAGGCATAGTAAAAGTTACAAATTGACCAGCATAACTAGGATCACTCATAATCTCTTGATAACCACTCATAGAGGTGTTAAAAACTATCTCACCAACACTTGTATCATCAGCACCAAAACTTTTAGCCTCTAAAAATGTTCCATTTTCAAGATATATCCAAGCTTTTTTTAATGATGTTGCCATTACTCCATACCCCTTTTTGTCATCTCTTCACGATAAAGTTTTTCATACAAAATCTCAAATTCATCAGTTCCAGGGATGAAATGTCTTTTATAAGAACGAATTTTATCCATAACTGCATCTTGAATCTCCGAAGAATCAGCTATAAATGATGTAATTGAGTTATATATGATATTTTTTATACGATTTTCCGTAACTTCAAAGTGGATTAAATCCTCCTCATAAAGCTCATCTAAAATCTTATGAGAAATATCTGAGTATCTCTCCTCATAGTTAAGAATAACACCAAAATCAGGTGCTAATTTCTTTTTAATCATAAAGAAAAGTTGCCTCTCATCGGCTAACATAAACTCTATCTCTTCTTCATTAGCTTCACAAATCTCATCAGCCTTCTCTTCTAAAGCCATCTCTCTTTCTACATTGTCTATAAGAATTTTTTCTGCTTCATGTGCCACAGGCTCAAGCCCTCTTGTCATCGTAACTGCACCACTTTTATTTAAGTCGATTGCTATTTTGTTAGATATATGGGGGATAGTTTTAAGTGATATTTTCATCTGTTTTGAACCTGTCTTTAATAAATTTTCTTATTCTACTATAACTAAGGTAAAGATTCTATTAGAATCAGGAAAAATTCTTTACAACACACCTCTACTTTATCTTCGCTAAAGGTTCACTAAAATAATAACCTTGATAACCATATATTTCAACTTCTTGAAGTTTTTTATACACACTCTCATTATGGATAAATTCAGCTATAACTTTTATATTCATCTCTTTTGAGAAAGTTGTTATTGCCTTAACAAGGATAAATGCGTTGGTATCTGTATCTATATTTTTAATAAGTGATCCATCTATCTTTATAAAATCTGGTTTTAGTTCAATAAGGTGTGAAAAATTTGCATATCCAGTTCCAAAATCATCTATGGCAATTCTAACACCTAAATTTTTCATATCAAATATAAATTTTCTTACAATATTAAAATTTTCTATATTTTCAGTTTCAAGTATCTCAAATATTAATTGATTTGATATGTCATTATCTTTTAACTGCTCTTTTATAAACTTTACTATCGCTACATTTGATATATCTTCATAAGAAAGATTTACAGAAAACGATTCCTCCTTATCTTTAAAAGCATCTATAGACTTTCTAATCATCGTTTTTGTCAATTCATGATAATATGGTGTTTTTTTGATAGCTTCTATAAAGAAAAAAGGTTGTATAACCTTATCGCCTTCAATCACACGAACCAAACACTCATAAGATGTTGTGTCTTTTTTTACAATCTTTTGAAAGAAAGGAACTACCCTATCCTCTTGAAGAGCTTTTTTTACCATTTGAACTGATTGCAAATCATCAAGACATTTTTTTCTTAAACCAAACTTATTTGAGTAAATTAACATAGATTTATGTATTTTTTTAGCATAATTAAGTGTCATATCAGCATGTTCTAAAAACCCATCTTCCATATCATGAACAATAGCTACAGTAACAGAAAGATTAACTTTCATAGAAAAGTCATCCACATTTGCATCAACAGCACTTGAAGCTATACTGTCTATAACCATTTTAGCTTTTTGAACACAAAAATCTAAATCAAAATGTTTAGTATTCAGAAATGCAAATTGATCACCAGAAATCCTATATAAAGAACACTCATTATCTGCAATATTATTTAAAATTTTTGATACATTTACAAGAATATCATCTCCGATTTTCTCTCCATATATACTGTTGATTGCTGAAAACTTGTTAATATCAATGAGCATTAAACCGTTTGCTCCATGTTCCTTAAATTTTTGCAACATTGCATCTCTATTTTCTAATCCTGTAAGAGTGTCATGAAAATACAAATATTCCAATTCTGCTGTTTTCTCTTTTATTTTTGTTTCTAAATTTTTCTTATAATCATTATTTTGTCGTCTTAACTCAATTTTTTCCACTGATTTTCGTATAACATCAACAAATTGTTCAAATTCCATTGGTTTTAGTAAATAACCATCTATCCCCAAACGAATAGTCTCAACAAAATAACTGGGTTCATTGTATGCAGAAAGGATTAGGATAGATATATTTTCATCAATTTTTCTTATCTCACCAATCATCTCGATACCATTCATATTTGGCATATTTATATCACTAATGACTAAATCATAACTACCCTCTTTAAATTTTTTTAACCCATCAAGTCCATCAACTGCCACCTCTATATGATTAAAAAAATTTTCTAACATCCCTAGTGTTGAAACCCTAGCTGTTTCATTATCTTCAACATAGAGAACTTTTATCTCTTTACTAATATTTAATAATAAATTAAGTCTTTCTTCTTTCATGTGTTTTTATCCTTAAAATCAAGTGGTATTTTTATACTAAAAACAGCCCCTACATTAGAGTTTGTAACTTCTATCAAACCCTTACAATGTTCTCTAATAATTATTTTAGACATATATAGCCCCAAACCTGTACCATCAAGTTTTTCTTTAGTTGTAAAATACGGATCAAATATTTTTTCCATAATATCTTCCGGTACACCACCCGCATTATCGCCGACCGTAAAATGAACATATCTTTTACAATTAAATATTTTTAATATTATAACAGGATTTTTTATTTTTCTCTCAAGTAAAACATCCTCTGCATTTTTTATCAAGTTTAATGCGACTTGTTTTAACTCATTTGGATAACTTACTATAGTTTCATTGTAAATAAACTCTTTTTTTATCTCTATATTTTTATTTTTTATGGAAGCTCCAACTATATTTAATGCACTATTGAAAATATCTTCAGGTAAAACTGTTTGCTTTTGCTTATTGGATTTATAAAAATCCCTAAAATCATCAATAGTTTTAGATAAATGTTGGGAATACTCAGATATATTATGCAGTTTATCTTTAAACAAATCTTTTTCGTAACGATTCAATATTATCTTTGCTTCAAGATCAGCACAGGTTGCAGTTATGGCAGATAGTGGTTGTCTCCATTGATGAGCTATCATACTAATCATCTCACCCATCTGCGCCAAGCGAGATTGATGTAGCATAGTTTTCTCTTTTTCTCGGTTTTTTGACACCTCTTCTCTAACCTTGTCCCAAAGGTTTTTATTTAACTCTTCGAGTCTTATCGTATCTTCCATTGAGTTTATAACAACAACAAACTCCTGCTTTGATGGGAGTAAACTAAGTGAAAGTGTCACATATATTTCTGAAGAATCTTTTTTTATACATTTTTTGGGATACTTGGAAATTTTCCCATCCTTTTTGGCTTTTTCTAAAATATCTTTTGAAGCATATTTGTCTTTTGCTAGTTCCAAACAATTTAAGTGGAGCAACTCCTCTTTTGTATATCCAAATAAATCAAAATACACATGATTTACTTCAAGAAAATTACCCTCTATATCCATCACCGCTATTCCACTATCTGCCTCTTCAATAATCGTTTGAAGTTTATTATGGTCATGTTGTAACTCTTCTCTAAACTTTGATTTTCTATAAATTAGATAAAGAAGAAGACCCAAAGATATAATAACCAAAGCAGAATAACGATAATAATTTCTTTTACGCATTATAATATAATCCCCACTGCTCACTACTACAACAGCACCAACAACTTTATCATCAACTGGATTTTTAACAGGTATAAAAGTGACAATGCTAATTATCTTTGTATCATATACTGAAAATGGTTTCCCTTTATCAATATGTTTATAAAAATAACTTTTTGTAGATTCCGATAAAATCTTAGGTTTTTTCACTCCCAAATGTTTTTTAACATAATCAAAAATATCTTTTTCAAAATAATAATCATTAAAAATAGATGGTGTATATTTAGATAATTCACTTTTAAATACTTTTTTATTTATTACAGATTTTTTAATAATAAAATTAGACGACAAATGAAAATACTCAATCATCTCTTTAATAACCAATACCATACTAAAAGAGAGTTCAACACTTCCTATAGATTGATGCTGTTCGTCAAAAAGAGGATAAACAAAGCTATAACCAAATTTATCCACTTTGTTAAATCTCAAAAAGCTTTCATCATTTGGTAAGTAAAAATGTAGTTGTTTTATATTGTAATGCTTTAAAAGTTTATATTTATCTTTTAAAATTAAATATAATTTTTTTCTTAAAATCTTTTTTTGTTCTAAATTCGCATCTTTTACATCTTTCAAAATATCTACAACTCTTTTTGTGTTTATTTGTGTATCAAAAATAAGCTTAGACAAAGTGTCCAAATTGTGATATAGCAAATTGCAAGAAATTGTACTATGCTTTGTTTTCATATGAAGAAACTGATCAATCATACTGTTTTTTCTATACTCAAAGAAAAAAGCTACAACAATAGACATCAGCATAAAAAGTATAATAAAAAATAATTTTTTCATAGCTACACCTAAAACAAGATTAATGATATTGTATCATCTATTCTTGATATTTTTATTACAAAAGATTATTTGGCTAACATCAGAGTTAATTGTGAAGCTTTTTTTGTTTCCATTTTTGTTAATATTTGACCAACAGTCTTTGGTTTTAAAGACCTTAAAATAGCTGCTGCCTGCGTAACATCCATATCTGAAAGTATCTTTGCTGATGCATTTGCTTTCATTTTTGCAAAAGTTTGAGCAATTTTACTCATCTTCAAACTTTTAAGTTCTTTTAAAATCTTTTTATTTTCCTGAAGCATTTTTTTTAAAGCTTCCTCTTTTTTGGTAATTTCAGCAAGTTTAGCATCTACAACTTCCTCTTTCTGATTTAAACTTACCTCTTTTTTCTTTAAAAGATTTTCTGTCGCTGTTTTTAATGCACTTAAAGCTTGTTTTTGCTCATCTATTCGTTCAAGTTCCACTAAAAGTTCACTTTTTCTCTCTTTAAATATCTCCGTACATTCAAAAAGCCTATCACTTGTTTCTAAGGCATTTAAAGACAAAACTAAAAAAATAGATAACAATACAATTTTCATTCTCAACCCTTTTGTCCGTATGTCATCAAAGCTATCTCATCTAACTCTTTGGCTTCTTTGATTTTTTGTTCTTTTAGCATCTTTTTTATCTCTTGAACTTCTAAATATTCAAATTTTTCATACTCAAGAACATCTAATCTTAATTGCTCTTTTGCTAATCTTACCTGATTTTTAGCAAAATCAACCCACTCGTGATTATGCTGTATCGATCCTCTTTGTGAGTTTAAAAGTGTTCTTGAAGCTAACAACGAGGAAACACTTCCTCTCTCTGGAGTCTCTATATCAGATAAAGATGCATAAGAGACCTCCAATGCTTTTATGGCGCTTTTTAAATCAACATTTGCATTTTGAAGAACCCTCTCACTCTTATCCATCGCACTTTTTTTTAAAGTAACCAAAGAGCTGAAACGGGTTTTCATACTATCCTCTTAAAGTATTATGGTATCTTCTCTTTCTGGTGATGTTGAGATGATACCAACTTTTGTTTTTGAAATATCTTCGATTATTTTAACATACTCTTGGGCTGATTGTGGTAAATCTTCAAATTTTCTCACACCAACAGAGTTATCCCAACCTTTAAATGATTTATAAATTGGTTTTACATCTCCAAGATTTGATGGTAAATAATCTATCTCTTTTCCATCAACTTCATAAGCAACACAAACTTTAACCTCATCAAAACCGTCTAAAACATCAAGTTTCATCAAGGCCAATTCATCACATCCATTTAAAC
>Ga0256842_1002048_pt1 | contig 15107 bp, 13 predicted proteins | sample 4559240metaG_FD_185973 | JGI IMG/M metagenome (GOLD analysis project Ga0256842, IMG submission 185973) | Hydrothermal vent microbial communities from Guaymas Basin, Mexico - 4559-240 | ecosystem: Environmental > Aquatic > Marine > Hydrothermal vents | place: Mexico: Guaymas Basin | collected...
TATTATCTGCCTTGTTATGATGCCTACTACACTGTCGTTTTCATCCAAAACGACCAAAGCGTTCATACCGCTTTTTGATATAATATCGTTTACCTTTTTTAAAGAGTCGCTCGCATATACAAATTTTGGCGGAAAACTCATTATATCTTTGGCTTTTATGCTATTGAAAATCTTGGTTTTTATGGAATAGCTTAATTTTTCGGTAACTTCTATAAGCGTCATATCTTTTATGGTTGCACTTGCCGCCTGTGGGTGTCCGCCACCACCTATGTCTTTTAGGATTTCGGCTACGTTTATGCTATTATCTTTTGAGCGTGCTATAACATATATTCTTGATGCCATCCTGAAGATGCATATTGCGGCGTCCAATTTATCTATCCAGATAAATTTTGTTACGATATTTGCCACATTGCTCACATATTCATCCAAAGATGTAAAAGATAACGCTATACGTTTGTTATTTATTTCGTATACGCGTTTATTCTTTATTATATCGTTTAATAGCAAAACATCCATTTCGCTTAGGACTTCTTCTAAAACGCTTCTTATGGTATCCAAGTCGGCTCCCAACTCAAGCAGTTTGGAAGCGATTAGTAAATCCTTCGGTGTCGTGGACGAAAAGGATAGTTTGCCCGTATCTTCGTATATTCCAAGCATAAACATAGTTGCTTCGGCTTCGTCTATTTTGATGTTTTTTTCAAATATTCTTTCGAGCATTTGTGTTACGTTTGCTCCTATCTTTGTGCAATAACATTCATTGCAATCTATATCACCTTCTTCGTGGTGGTCGTAGCAAATCGTATAAACATTATCAACAATTTCTGAAAATCTTTGTTCAATTCTTTTTTTTGAATGTGTGTCTACTATGATTAGCGTGTCTATTTGGCTTGTGTCGATATTATTATTGTCGAGATACGGGTATATTATTGATTGTATCATAAAGTTTTTTGTGGAGCGTTCAGGTAGTTTTGGGAATATTATCTTTGCGTCAGGGTATAGTTTTTTTGCGGCGATACAACTTGCTATAGCATCAAAATCGGGATTCTTGTGAGCTGTTATTACCTTCATCTGCTTACATACGGATTATTTTTTATTATAAATCGCCACGGTTTGTTTTTGTAGTTTGTGGCGTATTCTATATTTATTCTTTTTGTTTGCCCTATTTCAAATTGTTGTTGTGTCTGTGTTTGTGCTATGAAAAAATCATCTGATAAAAAGCTGTGTTTATTATATCTTTTATCTATATCCATGGCTTTGCATAGTTTTGCGGGTCCGTTTGTTAGGTTTTTTATGTCTGTTTTTCTATTTTTTTGCATATTTTCTATGCCGAAGATGGGTTCTATCGCTCTAATCAGAACTGCTTCAGGATTGTCTTTTTTGTTTGTTACTACATTTAAACAGTGGTGCATACCATAGATTTGATAAACATAAGCAATGCCGCCTTCTTCATACATAGCTTCATTTCTTTTTGTTTTTCTAAAATTAAACGAGTGCGCAGCATCGTCCATAGGTCCGATATAGGCTTCCGTTTCTACAATCATACCGCCTATGATACCATTTTTTGTTTTCTTGACGAGATATTTACCAAGCAGTTCTTTTGCTACGGTTAATGTATCTTGCATATAGAACTCTTTTTCAAGCCTTTCCAATTCTGACAAGGAAATCATCCTTTAATTTTGCTTCTTCAAAACCTTTTCTTCTTAAAATACAGGAATCGCACTCTCCGCACGGCTCTTTTAATCCATTGTAGCATGAGTATGCGTATGAATAGTCGGCTTGATGTTCTTTTCCAAATAGTATTATTTCTGATTTTCTCATTTTTATAAGCGGTGTAAGTATTTTAAATCTATTACCTTCAGAGCCCATTTTTGTGCCGTAATTTATGGATTGCTCAAATGCATTAAGAAAATCGTCTCTACAATCGGGATATCCCGAATAGTCCAACATATTCCATCCACCTATAATGTTTGTAATTTCATTTTTTTCGGCAATGGCTGCGGCTATGGATAAGAATATTCCATTTCTGAACGGCACATAAGTTATGGGAATCTCTTTTTCCATAATTTTTTCATCTCTATTTTTAGGAACGTCTATACTTAAATCGGTAAGTGCATTTCCGCCTATTTGAGATAGGTCTATGGAAAAGTAGTGAGTTTTTACGGTTTTGTTTTTTATTTTTTCTGCTATTTCCAATGTTTTTTTTGAATATTCTATCTCTATATTATGTCTTTGATTGTAGTTAAATGTTATGGTTTGAACCTCATCAAATTCATCTAAAGCCCAAAACAGACATGTTGTTGAATCAAGACCGCCTGAATAAATTACTAAAGCTTTTTTCATTACACACCCCTTTGTTGGTTGTAGATAATTTTTTGGTTTTGAATGATAAGTCTTGCGTTTTTGTTTGTAAGGTTGCTTTTTTTGAATAGCTCTATAATTTTTGCAGTTTTTTTAATGTATTGCTCAATTGGTTTGTCGTTGTCAAATAAGGGTTGCAAGGTGATATTTTTAAGTTTTAGTTTATCTGTTAACCGTTCTGTTTGTTTTATGTCGTCTTCATTATCTATTATAAATTTAAACTCTACGCTGTTAGAATGTTTGTTAAAAAGATTGAGCACGTCTTCATCTATAGCAAAAAATTTTGGACTGACAACTATATGCTTTAGTTTTTTTATACTTTGCTCTATAAATATTGTGCCGTTTGTTTCTATGAAGTATTCGTAATCGTAATATGTTTTCATAAAATCTGCCATAAAGTCATCGTATAATGCTGGTTCTCCGCCTGTGAATATAATTCTTTTTGTATTAAAGCGTTTTATCCGTTCGTATATCTCTTCTTTGTTTTTCTTAATACCTTCGTCTAATGCGTATTTCGTATCGCAAAAATCACAGTTTAGATTGCATCCGCTAAATCTTATAAATATGGCAGGATAGCCTATAAACGAGCCTTCCAACTGAAGCGAATAGAATATTTCGCTAATTTTTGCGTTCATTTTTTATCTTTGTCTGTTTCATATAGATATTTTGTTCTTAAATCGTATAAAACTTCATTTATCAACTTTTCTTCTTCTTCGGTCAAGTTTCCTTTTGTTTTTTCTTTTAACATATCTATCAAATCTATCGTGCCCTTTGCCTGCTCTAATTCTTTTCTTTTTTCTTTTGAGAAAGGGTCTTCTATTATTCCCAACTGAACATATGCCGTCTGCGCCAACGATATTATAAAATTACTGAATGTTAGTTTTATCTCATCCATTTTTACTCCTCAAAATAGGTCGCTTTAGAGTTTTCTGTTTCGTATACGCTTACACTTTTCGGTTTGCAATTTTCGTTTAGGTTGCCCTTTAGATTTTCATAGATGTATTTTGCTATCATTTCAGATGTTGGGTTTGTATTTTTAAAATAATCGTGGTCGTTTAAATATGTGTGGTCTAACTTACCTACAATTTCTTTTACAATTCTTTTTAGTTCTTTAAAGTCTATTGCTATGTATGATTCATCAAGCTTGTTGCATGTTACGCTTACTTCTACTATGAAGTTGTGTCCATGAAGATTTTCGCAAGCGCCTTGATAGTTGTTTAGTCTATGAGCGGCGGCAAAATCGCTTTTAATCGTTATTTCAAACATCTTCACACTCCTTAATGCTGTCGAAATGGTATCCAATCAAGCCCGATGGAATTTTAGGATAAAAGAATGTCGATTTTTGCGGAACTGTTAGTCCGTTATTTGCGATTTTTACCAAATCGTCGTAGTTCATTGGGTTTAAAATAAAGCCTATTTCGGCTTCTTTGTTGTCTACAGTATTTATGACTTCTTCTTTAGAATGCGCATATCCTGCTATGTGTTGATTTTTTATGTCATCATCTGTGAGTTTTAAAATTCTTTTATAGATGTAGTCTTCAAAGATACTTACATCAAGTCCTTTGATAAGGTCATCGTCTCTTTTTGGTTTAAATTTAAGGCAGTAGTATTGCTTGTCGTGATACATAACAAAATCGCAGTTTTGTATGTCTTTTGTTATCGTAAAGTACTCTTTTAGGTCGCTTAAAAATTTTTCAAAACTATCGACTTTTTTTACCAATCTGTGTATAGGAAACAGGCTTAATCCGCCGTCTTTTGAATCTACAAACAGCGTCATTATATAGTTAAATCCGCCGTCTTTTATGCCTTGTTTGTTGAAATATTCCTTTATCATTAAAGCAGTTTCATATCTGTGGTGTCCGTCGGCTATGATTATGTTTTTGTCCTTAAGCTCAAGGTGTATTGTTTGCGTATTCTTTATGCGATAGATTTTGTGTGTGATATGTTCGAATTCCACGTCTATTATCGGTTGTTCGCTTAAGATTATGTTGTCTATTATTTTCGATATGGTTTTGTTTGACTCGTATATGCCCATTATGGGACAAAACATAGCGTTTGTTTTTGTTATTAGATTAAATCGGTCTATTTTTGGTCCTTTTAGCGTTTTTTCGTGAGGCTTGATGTTGCCGCCGAACTCTTCAAGTTTTAAAGCACCGAGAAACCCTTTTACTGTTTTTTTTATGCCGTCAAATTCATATTGGGCTGTGTATAAATAGTAAAAGCAATCATCGTCCATATTTAGAATGTTGCTGTTAAGCCATTCGTTTAAGAGTTCTTTTGCTTTGTCGTATGAATCTGGTAGAACTATTTTAACAATATTGTGTTCACTGTTTTGGATTAGTTGTTCTCTGTAATGTTTATCAATGACATCGTAGGGTGGGGCAACCACCTCTTTTTTCATATTAGAGTATTTCAAACCTTTAAAAGGGTAGATGTAAGCCATAAATTCTCCTTTAATAGATAGGTGTGAGTTTTTCTAATTCTATTTTGCTAATCTGTTTAGGATTTATAAGGAATATGTTTTTTGTTAAGGATTCCTTATTTGGTTTTTCTGTTTCAAAATCTTCTTTTTCTATTCGTTGCATACTACTTATCCTTGACACTATGCCATTTTTGTTTATATAGTCGGCGCAATAGATGATAGATGGCGATGTTTTGCATACAACTCTAAAAGGTTTATCTATGCGGTTGATGTTTGCCGCCATTAAGTCCAATCTGTTTACGGTATAGATGTATTTGAGTCGTTCAAAAAAGATGCCTTTGATAGTTGAAAGCACTACACGCAACGATGTATATCTGCCAGGACCTATACAAACATAAACGTTTTTTATCTCAGCTATATCAACATCTAAACTCTTTAGGGCAAAATCCAGAATACCAACCAATATTTTTGAATGCGTATATGAAGAAGAAACAAAAAGGTCATAAACAAGCTCTTTTTCTTTAAAAATAGATAGGTTTATCTCATCAAAAGAGCCATCTATGACCAAATTCATGGCTATTGCTGAGGCTGTTCTGCCGGTGGTGTAAACTGTATAGGTGGAATAATAACAGGTGCAAGCCCCATTCTTATCAAAGCATTTTGAACGATTTCCCTAAAGTATGGCCAACTATCTATTAAAACGGTCGATTGAGAAAATAGTTCAAAAATTTCATCGTCAATTGGACCGCCTGTTTGAAAGTCCATCAAGAATGTTGTCTCTATCAGAACAAAAACATCGTCTTTGTTGTTTTTGTTTGCTATTCTTAGAGTATATTCCTGAAAAACCCTTACAAAGTTGTCAGCCAATATTTGGTAGTATGACTCTTTATCGATGTAAACCTGTTGAGTATCTGGCGGAACATCCAATTTTTCGTCGTCAAAACTTGCGTTTAGTTTTTTCATTCTTATATTCGCCAAAGCAAGGTTTGTGTTAAACTGATTAAATCTTTCTTCTAAACTAGCCATAATGAGAACCCTCCATTAAATAAGTTCCAGATTTCTATCTTTTGATAATATTTTTTTTATGCCGTTTTTGTAAAAATTTATAGTTAATTTTGTAACAGAATCGTTGTTGTCTACAGACAACACTATTCCTTTTCCGTATAGAGCATGGTTTACCTTTGTGCCTCTTTTTATGTCTATGTTGTTATTTGAGCTTTGTTTGTGTTGTTTTTTTATGTTGATATCCTTTAAAAATCTTGAAGGTATTTGAGCCTTTCCTCTTCTTGATGCTGAGTAGCTGATGAATAAATTTTCTTTTGCCCTTGTGATAGCTACATAAAAAAGCCTTCTTTCTTCTTCCATATCGAGTTCTGTCTCTTTTAGTGTGGCATTAGGGAAAAGGCCTTCTTCTACTCCAACCACAAAAACACTATTAAATTCCAAACCCTTTGAAGCGTGTATTGTCATTAAACTAACCATATCAGTTTCTTCTTTTATTTCGTTAGAATAGTCAGACAAAGACGCACTTTCCAAAAAATCACTTAGATTGCTATTTCCTGCAGCATTTTTAAGCTCCATAATATTGTCTATTCTACCATATTCTTTTGAATCTTCAAGATATTTATGATATCCGCTTGCATCGAAAACCATATCTATAACGCTGCTTGCCAAATGTTCTTTGTCTATATCAATATTATTAAACACATCAATAAAATTTTTTAGGGATGTGTTTTGTCTGTTTGTAAGCTCATTCGATTCTATTAAAGCTATGGATGAATCAAAATAGGATAACCCTTCTTTTTCAGCCTTGGATTGTATTATTTCTATTAATTTTTTCCCTATGCCTCTTGGATGTGATTCTATGGCTCTTAAAAATGACACATCATCGTCTTTGTTGTTTACAAGTTTTAGGTATGCTATAGTGTCTTTAACTTCTTTTCTATCAAAAAACTTTTTTGAGCCTACAATTCTATAAGGTATTGAATATTTAACCAAGTATTCTTCTATTATTCTTGATTGAGAGTTTGTTCTGTAAAGAATAGCTATATCGTTGAGATTTTCGCCGTTTTTATGAAGTTTTGATATTTTGTTTGCTATAAAATAGGCTTCATCAATATCCGACGGCAGAGATACTATATCTATATTACCGCCCTTTTTTTCAGAGTAGAGCTCTTTTTTGTTTCTGAAGTTGTTTTTTGAAATTAAGCTGTTTGCTACATCAAGTATCTCTTGAACAGACCTGTAATTTTTCTCAAGTTTTACAACTTTACAATTTTCGTATTCTTTTGAAAAGTTTAATATATTGCCTACATCTGCGCCTCTAAAACCGTAGATGGATTGGTCTTCGTCTCCTACGGCGCATACCTTGTTGTTTCCATTGTATAGCAATTTTACAAAAATATATTGTGGGTAGTTTGTATCTTGATATTCGTCTATAAATATATACTTAAACCTTGTTGAGTATTTGTTTCTTATTAATGAATCATTGCTCAATAGCTCTATGGCTTTGATTATTATATTGTCGAAGTCAACGGCTTTTGCTTCCTGTAACTTTGTTTCGTATGCTTTATAAACCTTTTGAATGAGTGTTTCAATTGGTGTTGCTGTAGGTATTTCATCGAAATTTTTTAGATTGAGTTTGTAGTATGATATTTTTGATAAAAACATTTTCGGCGGGTATTTCTTTTTATCTATATTAAAGCCTTTAAGTATTTCTTTTATTAAAACCTCTTGGTCTTTTGTGTCGTAGATTGTATAATTAAAACCTTCATTTCTTAATATTCTCAGTGCTATTGAATGAAATGTTCCTATATACATGTTTTTTGCTTGGGATTTAACCATTTTTTCTATGCGCTCTCTCATTTCGTTTGCTGCTTTGTTAGTAAATGTGAGTGCCAGTATCTCATGTGGTTTTGCAAGGTTGTTTTCCAGTATGTAGGCTATCTTATGGGTTATGGTTTTTGTTTTTCCGCTTCCAGCACCGGCTATTATTAAAAGGTTTGTATCGTTTTCTAAGACCGCTTCTTTTTGTTTTTCATTGAGCGGCTCTAAGATGTTTAAGGCTTTTTGTTGCGTCATTATAAGATTTTATTATATCCTTTCTTGTTATTATTCCTATTATTTTTCCATTTTCATCTACAATAGGTATGGTATTTATCTCTTTAAATCCTATCTTGTGCATAATATTATTCAAGTTTTCATCCAGTGTTGCCGTAATGACATCTCTATTGGCTATGTCTTCAGCAACCAAAAATTCAGATAGCTCGCTTTCTCCCAATATTGATTTTAAAACATGCAGAGTGATAATACCTGATATTTTTTTATCTTTGCTCAATACGGGAATATCGGTCTGTTTTGTTTTTGATAGTATGTTGTATATAGTTGATAGTTTTGCTGAATTATCTACATATTCAAATTTTTTATGCATAAGGTCTTTTACCTTTATATTTTCCAAGACGTCTTTAATGTATTCGTATTTATGTATCTTTGAGTGGGCTCTGTCTTTAACCTGATAGTGCTCTATGCTGTATCTTGAGCTTAAAAGAAAACTTATTGCAACAACCCACATAGACGGAACAATTAGTTCGTAATTTCCGGTTATTTCGGCGACGAGTATGATAACAGATAGCGGTGTTTTTGCCGTTGCTGCAAAAAAACCTGCCATCCCAACTAACGCAAATGATGCCGGATTGTCGACCATATATGGTGCAATTGAGTGTAGATATCCGCCAAATCCGCCGCCTATTGCAGCACCTATAACAAGACTTGGCGCAAACATACCGGCGCTATTTCCGCTTCCTATGGTTACGCTTGTTGCAAACATACGAATAACACCGATAAGCAACAAGGCTGTAAATGTTGTTTTGTTTAAAAAGGCGTTTTGCATTATGCCGTAACCCATGCCTACGCTATCTGGCATTAGCGCACCCAATATTCCTATAATCAATCCGCCTAAGGCTGTTTTTATGTATAGTGGAGCGTTGATTTTTCCAAACATTTTTGATACCGAGTTAAAAACATTGATAAAAAAGATACCACTTACAGCACATACAAGAGCCAAAACAGTATAAGATATGAGCTCTAATGGATTTTGAAATTTCATTAGTGGTGTAGAGAACATATGCACCCATCCGAATTTTGCCGAAAATATCGAATATGCTATTATTGAAGATATAGCCGCAGGTAAAAGCGCTTCATGCTCAAAATCTACGTCTTTATAAAGCACTTCCGTAGAATAGATAGCAGCACCCATAGGACTTCTGAAGATTGCTCCTATGCCGCCTGCCATTCCGCAAATCATCATTATTCTTTTTTCCTTGTCGCTCAAATGCAATAATTTACCTATTCTATAGCCCAAGCCTGCTCCTATATGTGCAGCAGGACCTTCTCTTCCGCCGGCTCCGCCAACACCTAAGGATAAAACCGATACTATAGTTTTAACAAAAGGAACTCTGGCTCTTATTGGTATGTTGTTGTGGTATGATTTTATAACTTCTCCAGTTCCTCCACCTTTTGTTTCGACTGCTACAAGGTGCATAATAAGTCCACTTAAAAATCCACCGCTTGTTGCTATTATAATAAAAATAACCTTATTAAACGGTTTATGAATTAATTCAAGTAAAGGTTTTTCGTTTATGGGATGACTGAATGGAAAGCCGCTTACGTGGTTTAATAAGAATACACTTGTTAAGTCCAATAAAACAAAAAACACTATTGCACCTAAGCCCACGGCAACGCCTGTCAATGTTGCATATATAAACCATTTTCCTGTCTGAGAACGTTTTATATTTTGTATAATGAAAAAGAACTCGGAAATAATAGAGGTTTTCATTCTACAGTAACGCTCTTTGCCAGATTTCTTGGCTGGTCTATATCATGACCTAAGTATAGTGCTATGTAGTATGCAAACAGCTGTAATGGAATTACGTAAAGAAATGGCGTAAATTCATAATCTATAGCACTTATTTTTATCATATCATCCGCAACTGCCGTATCTTTATCGGATAGCATTATTATTTTACCGTTTCTTGCTTTTATCTCTTCTGCATTTGATATGGTTTTAGAATAAAATGGTTCTATATTTGGTGTAACCAAAACGGTCGGTGTGTTTTCATCTATTAAAGCGATAGGTCCATGTTTCATTTCGCCTGCCGGATATCCTTCAGCGTGTATGTATGATATCTCTTTAAGTTTTAACGCTCCTTCAAGCGCTATCGGGTGCATCAATCCTCTTCCGAGATATAAAAAGTTGTTGTATTGATGGTATTTTTTTGCCAAATCTTTTACTGTTTTGTTTGAGTTTTCGAAGGTTTCTTGCATTTTTGACGGGATTTTGAGCAATTCTGTAATCTGATTTTTTGTGTTTTTACCTTTAATTTTTCCCAGATAGAAAGCAAGCATATATAAAACCGCAAGTTGAGATACAAATGCTTTGGTTGATGCGACGCTTATTTCAGGTCCTGCAAGTGTATATATGCAACCATCCGCCATTCTCGCTATTGCACTCTCTTTAACATTTACGATTGACAGTGTTTTTAATCCTTTTTCTTTTGCAAACCTTAAAGACTCTTTGGTGTCGGCTGTTTCTCCCGATTGGGATATGGCTATAAATAGGTTGTTGTTTGAAAAGATTGGTGATGAATATCTAAACTCTGAGCCTATTTCAACATTTACAAAAACGCCGGTGTATTGCTCAAGTATGGGTTTTGCGACAAGTCCTGCATAATAGCTTGTTCCGCATGCAACGATTGTTATTTTGTCAATATTCTTTAGGAATTGTTTGTCTATGCCTATCTCTTCGTCTATGTATATGTTGCCTTTTTCGTCTATTCTTGATTGAATAGTGTTTCTAACAGCTTCAGATTCTTCTGCTATCTCTTTTATCATAAAATGTTTAAATCCACCCTTTTGAGCCGATTCTTTAGACCATGCTACTGTTTTTGGTTTTCTTTCGACTTTTTCTTGATTTTTATCTAAAATTTCTATGGAATTTTTGGTTATGAATGCTATATCTTTATCTTCTAAAAATATAAACCTATCGGTGTATTCTATCAAAGCCGATATGTCGCTTGCTATATATGTGGCATTCTCCTTTAATCCGATAACAAGCGGGCTCTCATTTTTGGCAAGCATTATAGTGTCTTCGTCTTTGAATATGGCAGCTATGGCGTAACTTCCTTTTAAGAGCTCGATTGCGCTCAAGAAGGCGTCCTTAGGGCTTTTTTCTTTTAGAAACATATCTATTAAAAGGGCGATGACTTCCGTGTCTGTGTCGGTTTTTTTTGTTATATTGTTGCTTTTTAATAATTCTTCGAGCTCTCTGTAGTTTTCTATTATGCCGTTGTGGACAATTGATACCCTATCTGTAAAGTGCGGATGAGCATTGTTGGTTGTTGGTGAGCCGTGGGTTGCCCATCTTGTATGGCCTATCCCTATTGTTCCGTTTAAATCGGTTTTGCTTTCTATTATTGAAGACATTAAATCGACTATTTTACCCTTTGTTTTGACTGTATGTATGTTGTTATCGGTTTTTATGGAAACGCCGGCTGAATCGTATCCTCTATATTCCAAAGCGCTTAAGCCATTTAAGAGTATGTTTAACGCTTTTTCGTTACCTAAATATCCTACTATTCCGCACATACTACCTCTTTCTTATTGGCAATATTTTATACCATTTCACAGTTTCTTTTTCAATGTGGTTAGGCATATTTTAGTATACTTTCTTTTGCCTTGTTATATGCGTTTATTATATCTTTTCTTTTAACTATTCCTATTACTTTTTTTGAATTTTTTGTTTTTACCACCGGTATAACATTTATATCCTTAAATCCTATTTTATGCAAAAGAGAGTGCAAATTTTCGTCAGGTGTTGTAGTGAGCACTTCTTCATTTGACACATCCTTTGCTATTACTACATCTTCAAGTTCAGGTTGTCCAAGTAGATTCGTTAATGTTTTTATTGAAGCAATACCTGACAGCTTATCGTGATGGTCTATGACTATAAGGTCATCATCCTTTGAGTCAGATAATATTTTATATATATCCTTCAGGGATGTTGTAGGGCGTATCGATGTAAAATGTTTATGCATAATGTCTTTAACATATATCTCTTCAAGCATATCTTTGGCATATTCGTATTTATGGGCTAACGAAAATCTTCTATTTTTAACCTGCTTTTCGTATATAGACCACTTTTGAGCTACCAGATATGAGATTCCCGCAACCCATATAGAAGGCACAATAAGGTGATAATTTCCTGTCATCTCTGTTACCATAACAATTGTTGAAAAAGGTGTGTTTGCAGCAGCACTAAAAAATCCTACCATACCGACAAGCACAAATGAGCCGGGCTCAGATGCTAATATTGGTGATATATTATGCATAATTAAACCGATAGCTCCACCTAAGACTCCGCCTATCACCATAGATGGCCCAAATACGCCGGCACTTCCGCCACTTGAAATAGTAAATGATGTTGCAAAAACCTTCAAAACGGCTATGAGTATTAGTGTTTTTATTGCAAGCTCCCCCATCAAGGCTTTTTGAAGCGCTCCGTATCCCATAGATATGGCATCGGGAACCAGTATGCCGATTAAGCCTACTAAAAATCCACCTATTGCCGGCTTGAAATGTGGTTTGATTTTTATTTTTTTAAATAGATTTCTTGTGCCATAAAATATTTTAATATAAAAGATAGCAAATATACCGACACTTAAAGCCAAAAATGTATAAGAAATTAATTCAATGGGATTGTTAAAGTGAAAAGATGGTGTTAAAAACAGCGGTTTCCAGCCAAATATGAAAGAGAATACGGAATACGCAACGATAGATGCGATGACTGTATATATGAATGTCTCACTCTCAAGTTCAACATCCCTGTATAATACTTCACACGCAAAGATTGCGCCCGCCATAGGCGAGTGGAATATTGCACCGACTCCTGCTCCCATGCCGGATACCAGCAGTATCCTTCTTTCTTTTTTGGTTAGTTTTAGTTTTGTTGCAAAATATGAGCCAAAGCCTGCACCTATTTGAGCTATTGGTCCTTCTCTTCCGCCGCTTCCGCCGCTTCCAAGCGTTATAGCTGATGCTATCATTTTTATTATGGGAACTATTGGGCGGATAAATCCGTTTTTTGTGTGATATGCTTCAATTGCGGCGTCTGTTCCGTGTCCTTCAGCGTCGGGTGCAAAGGTATATACGAGTATTCCAGAAATTAAACCTCCTATTGTTGTGATAGATAGAAGTATTAATGGCGAAAATTTTGCATGGATTTCTTCGAATATCTTAGGTTCTCCAGCCGGTTCAAATGTAGGATATCCGGCAAGGCCACCCAAGATATAGACGGAAAAAAAGTGTGTTGCGATTAAAAATGAAACGGCACCAAAACCGGTTATTACACCCACAGTTGCGCTATACAGCATCATTTTCCCTAATGATGCCATTTCGTAATATTGCTTTCTTTTTATAAACAGCATTGCTTATATGTTGTGTATATTATTTTTTCTTTTGGTTTAATTTTTTCTCCATATATTCTCTGTATCTTTTAACCCATCCGGGTTTGTTGACCTGAGGAACCCTTGATAAAACTAAACTAAACGGCTCGACATGTTTGGTTACGGTTGTCCCTGCGGCTATTAGAGAGTCATGCTCAACTTCAACGGGCGCTACGAGTTGGACGTCTGAGCCTATAAAGACTCTATCGCCAATGATTGTTTTATGTTTTTGATATCCATCATAGTTGCATGTTATTGTTCCGCATCCGACGTTTACATCTTCACCAAGTTCCGCATCGCCAATATATGTTAAATGGCTTGCTTTTGTGCCTTTCTTTAAGACGGATTTTTTTACTTCGACAAAATTGCCTATCTTGACTTCTTCGCCTATGGTGGATAACGGTCTTAAGTGGGCAAAAGGTCCAATTTGAGCGTTTTTTTCTATTAAACTTTCTTCTATTACGCTATAGGGTTTTATCTTAACATTGTCTTTTAATACGGAATCTTCTATTACACTTCCTATATCTATCGTGCAGTTATTACCTATCTTTGTTTTTCCGCGAAGGCTTACGTTTGGATAGATAATACAATCACTTCCTATCGAAACGTCGTAGTCTATGTATATAGAATTCGGGTCTATGAAGGTAACATCGTCGAACTTGTCTATAATTCTTTGTTGCATAATTTTCCCGACGTTAGATAACTCTTTTCTAGTATTTATGCCCAAAATATTTTCTTTATCTACTTCAATCGTGTCGATGTTGTTTGTCATTTTCACTAAATTGGTTATGTAATATTCATTGCTTTTGTTGTTGTTTTCTATGTCGTTGATGGATTTTTTTACAAATTCTGTTTTGAATATATATATTCCACTGTTTATCTCGTTTATTTTTTTTATTTCTTCCGTTGCGTCTTTTTCTTCGACTATTCTCAAACCGTTTGAGTCTTTTACTATTCTGCCGTATCCGTATGGGTTTTTAAGTTTTGCAACCAAAACAAGGCAATCAAGGTTTTTAGATTCAAAGAACAACCTTGCTTTTTGCAAATCTTCTTTTTTAATTAGCGGCGTATCTCCATTTACTACGATAAAGGCATTTTCCTGAATATGGTCTATGGCCGATTTTAGAGCATCACCCGTCCCTTTCTGTTCTTTCTGTATGTGAATTTGGCAATTTGGGAACATTTCTTTTAAGGTTTCGTGATTTTCGTTATTTGCAACTATGTGGATTTTGTAATTTTCTAATGCTTGTATAACGTAAAATATAACAGGTCTGTTTGCAATTTTATGAAATATTTTGCTTGTTTTAGATTTCATTCTTGTACTTTTCCCTGCTGCCAATACAACGGCTTCCATAGTGCCTCCCGTTGGATTTGTTTTTTTATTAACTCTTTATGCCCCCCATTCTTCCACCTCGGAAGTGGCAGGATTGGGCATCCTCTTTTTCTTCTTTTATCTTACTTAACACTTAACACTTAACACTTAACACTTAACACTTCTTCCACTCATTAACTCATCACCCCAAGCCGTCAAACTGACGGCTCGGCTACTCATCCACTCTTCTACCCATTCACCCATACACTCATTCACCCATCCAACTTCTAATGTCTAAAATGCCTTACGCCTGTAAACAAAAGCGGTATATTAAACTCGTTAGCTGCTTCAATTACTTCGCTATCTCTTATTGAGCCGCCGGGTTGAACGATGGCTTTGACACCTAATTCATGCGCCGTATCTACGCTATCTCTAAACGGGAAGAATCCGTCAGATGCCATCACGGAATCGTTTAAGTCAATATTTAATTCCTTTGCTCTTATGGCAGCAAATTTTG
>Ga0256842_1002049_pt1 | contig 15102 bp, 11 predicted proteins | sample 4559240metaG_FD_185973 | JGI IMG/M metagenome (GOLD analysis project Ga0256842, IMG submission 185973) | Hydrothermal vent microbial communities from Guaymas Basin, Mexico - 4559-240 | ecosystem: Environmental > Aquatic > Marine > Hydrothermal vents | place: Mexico: Guaymas Basin | collected...
CTTTTGACATTGAAGCAACAATAAGTCTCTCCCCTTCACCTCTTATTTGGGCTTCGTAATCTTTTACCTTGGCTTCTAATTCTGCTATTTTTTTCTTGTTTTCCTCAATAATCCCTTCTAATTCTGCTATTTTAGCCTTTTGTTCTTCTATGGTATCTCTATATTCTTTGAGCTTAGCAAATACCTCATCTACCTCTTCTTGGACATCTGAAGGTAAGGTCCTAATAGATATATTCTCTCCAAGTTCAAGAACTTCATCTTTACCTAACCTAGCTAATTCTGGATGCTCTTCATATATCCAGTACTTAGCCAAAGCGGATGCAAATGGAGCAAACTCCTTATCAACCTCTTTTTGTGTCACAAAACTTAAAAGCTCCAAAACATCCTGATTATAACTACCTGGTTTACCTCTTAAAAGATATGCAAAAGTCTGTATGGGGAATACTTTACGAGCCTCTGCCATGAGAATGCCTCCTTATTAAAGAACATATAATTTATTTTTGGAATATTCAATCTCTGTCGAAACCCTACCAATCATTCTTGCATAAGCAAGAGCAAAAACCCTATATACTAAATGCCCAAGTTTTGACCATGGCAAATAAGCAATCAACATAAAAACAGTTATCAAATGGAGATAATAGCAAAAATATGCAAGCCCTGCTACATTAGCCATACGGAATAGTTCACTCAAAATTCCTGTAATAGCAACTCCCCAAATAACTCCTAAGAGATACCAATCATAATAAGTAGAAGCATCTTTTTTATCCTCTTCCCATCTTCTTTTTGTCAAATAATACAATCCCACAATCAAAGAAATTGCTCCAATATTCGCCACAAGTTTAATAGGATTATACAACGGCATGGGATAGTTCATCTCAAGAGAATGGAATATCCTTCCACCCCAATGAGTAAAAGCAACACATGCGGTTACAAGGAACAAGAGCACAAATCCATAAAACACAAGAAGATGTCCTTTAAACTTCTTCTCATCAGACTCCTCTTGACCACAATCCTTCCACTTCCTATGGGTTAATACTTCTTCTTTTATAACCTGCCACAAGGCATGCCAAAAAGACTTAGGCTTTTGATAACCAATCACAAATGTTTTGGGTTGAGACTCAAAACCTTTGTAAAGGGCCTTTATTCCTTTGTAAAAGGTGTAAATAACAAATAAAGAAACCGAGATAAATATAGGATCAATAGTAAAATCACCTGGAAAAATAAGAGAAAAGTCCACAAGACCATCTTTTGTTAAAGGAAAAGGAGTTCCGTGAATGCTACCTGTTATAAACCATATTATCAAAAACAAAATCGCAGGTATTGCAATAAGCTTAGGCAAATGGACAATAGAACTCATCCATTTACCCAAAAACTTTGGGCCAACCAAATCTTTAAAAGTCAAATTTCTCAAAGCAGCCATCAATTCTCCAGGCTTGGCCCCTCTTGGACATAATTCAGTACACTGTCCACACTTATGACAAAGCCATATGTCTATATCATACATAAGCTTATCTTTAAGTCCCCATTGTGCCCATATCATCTCTTTTCTTGGAAAGGATCTGTCCATTGGTGATAAAGGACAAACCACTGTGCATGTAGCACATTGATAACATTTCTTTAAATCTGGAGCACCACTTTCCTGAAGTTCTTTGATAAACTCCAAATCAGGCTTAACCCAAGTAACCTTCTTTCCCATCTCTCTACCCCCTTTACATTCCCTTAAATGGATTTGGACCTAATTTAATAATACGCTCCACAAAGTCATTTATAATCTCAGGAATTCTCTCGTAATCATCAATTGCAACCTGTTCCTGACGAACCCTGTCTATCTCCACACCTAAACGATCCAAAGTCTCTCCTATGTTCTCCATTCTTCTATTACAAAGCTCTGAACCTTTTATAAAATGACATTGATAATCCTCTCCGTACTTACATCCCAAAAGCAAACATCCATCCATACCTTTACCCATGGCATCAGCAATCCATATTGTATTCACAGAACCAAGACACCTAACAGGTATTATCCTAACATAAGGACTCCACCTCTTACCCCTCATAGCAGCCATATCCAAAGCAGGATATGCATCATTCTCACAGGCCAATACCAAAATTCTAGGACCACCTTCATCCATATCTTCTGGAACTTGAATCTGAGCTATCATAGCTCCAACCTGACCAACACTATAATTATCAAAAGAAATAACCCTCTCAGGACATGCTCCCATACAAGTACCACATCTACGACATCTCGCTATGTTTGGCTTTGGAGTTCCTTTTTCATCATCATCTAAAGCACCAAAAGGACATTCCTCGGTGCATCTCTTACATTGAGTACATCTTACAAAATTAAACTTGGGATATGTCAAATCACCAGATCTTGGATGAACCGCAACACCTCTGTTTACAGATTCAATACACTGAATAGCCTTTAAAACTGCTCCTTCTGCATCCAATAAAGACTTTGCCATAGACATGGGTTGTCTTACTGGACCAGCAGCGTAAATTCCTGTCCTTCTGGTTTCATATGGAAAACAGATGTAATTTGAATCCGCATAACCATCAAAAAGATCTAAATCTGGAAATGCAGGCCCTTGCCTGTAAGCTAAATTGATAACAGGATCAATAGCAGTAGTTGGGACAAAACCTGTTGGAAGGACCACCAAATCTGCTTCTATCTCAATAGTTTCTCCTATAAGGTTGTCTTCAACCCTTATAGCTAAAGAATTGTTCGGTTTTTCCTCTATAGAAACCACCTTCCCTTTGGTCAACATTATACCGATATCTTGTTGAACAGATTTATAATAAAGCTCGTTTACTCCAGGCACAACCATGTGCTCATAAATTATATAGGCTATAGCATCAGAGGATTTTTCTCTCACATATTGAGCCTGTTTTAGTGCTGTAAGACAGGTGATTTCATTAGTATATGGCAGATGACGATAAGTCTTTATCTCTTCAAACTTCTGCTCAATAACAACCTCTTCTCCACCTTCTTTCTCTTTCTTCTCCTGTTCCTCTTGAAGCTTTTTCTTCCTCTCCTCTTCCTCTTGTTTTTCAAAAGGCTCTAACATGTGAGAAAACCCAACAACAAAAGCAACACTCTGTGGTGGATTTCCATCACTTGGCCTTACTATCTCGCCATTTTTTGCCATCTCTTCAAACTCTAAAGATGTAACTATGTTCTTATACTTTCCGTATCCCAAAGGTTCAAGATATTTGGTATCCATTGGCTTCCAACCAGTAGCCACAACCATCGCACCAACTTCAACCTTCTCTTCCCCGCTTGAATTCTTCAAAGTAGCTACAAATTGGCCTGGTTGTCCTGCAAGTTCAACTAAGGTGGTATTTGTATAAACTTTTATATTCTTATCCCTCTTTACCTCTTCTATCTTTTCCTCAATCCCTGTCTCATGAGCTTCGGTATAAGGATATTTTAATGGAAAAGTCTTATAAAGCTTAGAAGCAAAACCACCGAGCTGAGGCTCCTTTTCAACCAAAACCACCTCATATCCAGCCTTTGACGCATTCAAAGCAGCATGTATTCCTGTCCAACCACCACCCAAAACCAATATCCTTTTTACAGATTCAATTGCTTGTGGATCCGGAACCTCAGATCTTTGAAGCTTTACTATTGACATGTTAATATAATCAAAAGCCATATCTTGCAAAAGCTCTGGCTTCTCTCCCTCTTTTAAAGGAGACCCATCTGGATGCTGAAAACACCAAATACACTGTTCCCTAAGGTTTACCCTATCTACTAAAACCTTAGGGCCAAAATCAAAGTATTCAGTATCTACTCTTGGAGAACTGCCACAAACACACACAGCATCTATAACTCCTGCATCCAGATCAGCTTGGATTTCTTTTCTACCCTCCTCACTTGCCAAAAAATCCACAACTTTTACTACAGGACATACATTGTCCCATTTGTTTTTTATTTTCTCAACCAAAGCATCCAGATCAATGTGGGGTTCTAAAATAGATTTATCTAAATATACACCGATCTTTTCGGCCATTTTTTACCTCCCTCTAACCATTTGGATAGCTTTCAATGCCGCGCCAGTAGCAGACTGAGCAGTCTTCATAACATCAACAGGCTCTTTGGCGCAACCTGCACAAAATATACCCTGCTCTTCTCCTCCAATTATAAAACCCTCTTCATCCATAGGAACATCTATTGGAAAAGTCTCACCTGCAAGACTTGGTTGCATACCTGTTGCCAAAACTACTAAATCAAAACAATCTTCTAACTTATTGCCTTTTATTGCATCTTCTGCAGTTACCCATACTCCATTTGTCCTAACATCTTGTTCTAATGCAGCTACTTTACCTTTTATGGTCTTCACTCTGTTTGAATCTAAGATCTTTTTGGCAAACTTTTCATACCTTCCGGGTGTCCTAAGATCAATATAAAATATGGTCACCTCACAATCTGGATACTGTTCTAACAGATAACTCGCTTGTTTCAGTGAAGCCATACAACAGATGTAAGAACAATAACTCAAGTGATTCTCATCCCTTGAACCTGCACATTGAACAAAAGCAACTCTTTTAGGCGGCTTCTCATCAGAAGGCCTTAAAATTCTTCCATTGGTGGGACCACAGGGTGATGCAAGCCTCTCCATCTGCATATTTGTGATTACATTCTGTAGCTTCCCAGCTCCTAAATTGGTGAGCTTTGTAACATCATAAGGCTTCCAACCTGTAGCTATAATAATCGCACCAACATTGAGCGTGATGACCTTTTCACTATCCTGAAGATTAATGTACTTACTTTTGCTCAGCTTTGCCTTATCCTCTTCAGTGAGATATTCCACATCCAAAACATATCTGTGAGGATAAGCAAAAGGAGACTCAATATAAAGAGGCTTTCTCCTGCTTAGACTAAAATCAAATTCATTGGGGATCGTCATCTTCAGCTCTTTTGCCAAATCACTCAAATCAACACTAGCAGGGACCGTATACCTCGGCTTTATTCTGACAGCAACTTCATAATTACCGGGCTCACCTGAAACAGAAACAACCTCAGCCATAGTAAAGAACTTCAAATTCTTACTCTTCTTAATCCTTTGATATTGAATCTCTAATCCACAGGAAGGAGGACACAGCTTTGGAAAATATTTATTAAGCTGAGCAACCCTTCCCCCAAGAAAAGGCCTTTTTTCTATCAAAAACACTTCATAACCTACCTCTGCTGCTTCAAGGGCTGCTGTAATCCCACCAAATCCTCCTCCAATAACTAAAATACTCTTAGCCATCTGTTCCTCCTATACACAACTTTATGCGAAAAATCACAACTACCTCCAATTTATTTAAAGCCAAAACCCAAAACACTTACCAATTTGGGACTTAACAGAAAAGTGATTATCAAAAAAACACTTATTTGTTAAGCCCCAAAAACTTAAAAATTTTCAAAAAACAAAATTCACTCCCTACCAAAATAAAAAAGGGCCGCAAGGCAAAACCTTGCGGCCCTTTTAATTACTTCAAATTACGGAGCATATGGATCAGGAATTATCTGAATATATGGACGCTTAAACAGTGTAATCTCTTTGGTTTCAGGATTATACTTGGAATTTACGAAACATCTCCACTTAGAATCATCAATACCTAGAAAATCTGCCCTGTAGTAGAATCCAGGATAACGGGTCTCTTTTCTGAACTCGATGTGCAATAGGTGCAATCTCACAGTCCAGAGACGATGATACTGTTCCCAACAACGCATAAGCTCATGCAAGTCTCTTGCAGCAAGTTTCTTGGAGTCTTCCTCAAGCATATCAAGAAGCTCAAAAGCAACCTTGAGCATCTCTTCAGAGGTCATATAGAGAGTAGCACAACCACCACCGTATTCATCAGTGCACTTGATAAGACGCATCATAAAGTTTCTTGGAGTAATGATTTTTGGATTTACTGAAGGATCAGTAGATTCATCCTTGGCTTCAAGATAATTGTACCAAGGCTTGTATATTTCTTTCTTTAACTCTTCAGGACTCTCTTTAATGGTTGGCTTGTAATCTTTGTGATCTACACACCATCTTACAAGTTGTTTACCAGCAATTCTTCCCTCAACATGAGATCCTGAAGAGAACTTGTGTCCAGAAGCACCAACACCATCACCAGCAGTAAACAGACCTTCAACAGTGGTCATACGATTGTAAACCTTACCATTAGAAGCCCTGATCTTGTATTCTTCTGGCACCCAATCCTCATCTGGACCAGACACCCAAATTCCGCAACAACCAGAGTGAGAACCCAAAAGATAAGGCTCAGTTGGCATAAGTTCAGACTTCTTTTCTTCAGGCTTTATGTTCATGCAAGCCCAAAGGTTTGCCTGACCTGGACACATGTCAAGGAAGTCTTCCCAGGCTTCAGCAATAAAGTGCTCCTGGTCTTTCTTGCTCATGGTCTTGAAGGCTTCTGCCATGGCAGTTGGAGTATCCATATAAATAGGACCACGACCTTCTCTCATCTCTCTTATCATCATGTGGTTTCTGAGACAGGTTGGGATAACAGCACCTGTAGCATATCCACGCTTCTTATAAGGCTCAAGCATTGCTGCATTGGTCTGGGAATAATCTTCTCCCTTGGCGTTTACTGCCTTGGATTTAAAAAGCAAGAACCATGCACCAACAGGACCATAACCATCTTTAAACCTTGTTGGCACAAAACGGTTCTCCATCATGGTCATCTCAGCACCAACTTGAGCACAAAGAGCATAAGTAGAACCTGCATTCCAAACAGGATACCAAGCACGACCCATTCCTTCACCAGTAGATCTTGGCCTGTAAACATTAACACATCCACCACAAACAACTAATATAGCATTTGCCTTTATGATATAAACCTTGTTTTCACGAGTAGAAAATCCAACAGCACCAGCAATCCTGTTTGGTATCTTGGCATCCAAAAGAAGTTTTACAATAAATACTCTCTCAAGATATCCTCTGCCCTTCTCTTTAAAACCTTCTACTCCAAGCTCGCCCAAGGCATTCTTTGCAGCTTCTGCTACAATAACCTTATAAGATTCTCCATTGATCATTATCTGCCAACGACCAGAACGAACAGGCTTTGCACCCTTTCTTATAGCAAGACCTTGGGCCTTTGCCTTTGCTCCATCCAATCTTTTACCATCATCGGTCAATACCCAAATTGGAAGACCCCACTCTTCAAAAAGATGAACAGAATCATCAACATGACGACCAACATCAAAGATAAGATCTTCCCTTACGATTCCCATGAGGTCATTGCGGACCATTCTTACATAATCATCAGGCTCATTCTCACCAAGATATGTGTTAATCGCAGAAAGACCTGCTGCTACTGCACCAGACCTCTCTAATGCAGCCTTATCAACAAGAAGAACCCTAACTCCATGCTTCTCTGCCCAACGAACAGCCTCAAAGGCTGCTCCACAGGCTGCCATTCCTCCACCTACTATCAAAACATCAGTATCAAGCTCTACTATTTCTGGTTCTGCTATAGCTACTCCTCTTGGAACATCTTTCATTGGTAGCTGTGGCATATCTCCACTCCTTTTTATTTTTCAAAATTTAATTTGTTTTCATTTAAAAGTTGTTATACCTCTACCTAAATTAACTAGAAATCTTCCAAACCTTAGTAAGATCTGCTTCTTGAATTTCGTATTTTTTGTTCAAGACTTCCTTAGGCTGTTTTATCTCTTTTTCAGTAAAGAGAAGTTCATTATCTAAATCACCAGGTTCAGGTTTGCCTTCATATGGCTTAATAGACCCTTCAGGAGTAGTTCTGATTGGGAACTTAAACCTTTTTACTTCTCCATTTCTAAACTGAATAGTCCACATGATCTCTTCTGCACTGCGCATTGGAATACTTGTTCCACCCAATGGGGCAAAATCAGCATAAGGCCTTGCACTTATTGCGCCCTGTGGACAAATCTTAATACAAGAGTAACACTCCCAACACTGATCTGGCTCCTGATTGTAAGCCTTCATTTCTTTTTCATCCAATACCATCAGATCATTAGGACAAATGTACATGCATGCAGTCTTCTCTCCACCTTTACATCCATCACACTTTTCTGGATTCACATAACTTGGCATACCCTATCCTCCTTAAAATTATTGTTGATCTAAACTCCCTTAACCTTAGACTTTTGTAGTTTTTTCTTAATTTTTTGTGCAAAAGATAACAATCAAGATTTTACATGTCAAGAAAAAAATAACTTTGGTCTAAAAAACCTAAAATTGTCTATAACGATTTGTTATTTTTTTCACAAAACCGCTAAATCTTCCTTGACAAGTTATTAATTTACAATTATAGAACACCTAAATCAATTAGGGCAAAATTTGGATTTGAAAAAAATTTTTAAACCCAGGAGGTGTGGAATGTCAAGTTTAATTATTCAAAGGCCTTTACCTCATGGTGGAAGGTTGGTTGAAAGGGTTGTAAGGGATAAAGATGCTGCGAGAAAAATGATAAAAGGTTGTCCTACCTATGACATCAAACCAACTCTTCATTATGAAACAGGAGTTCCTGTTAGGAATGTGTATCGTGAGATAATGTCTATTTGCTATGGTTTTTTTAGCCCAGTTGAGGGTTCTATGACCAAGGCAGAGGTAGAGAGGGTTTTAAAGGAGCGTCGTTTATTAAATGATTGGATTTTCCCTTATCCTCTTGTTTTTGACATAAGCAAAGAAGATTTCAAAAATCTTGGGGTAGGGGTAGGAGATCGTTTGGTATTGAATTTAAAAGGCAAGCCTTTTGCTATTTTGGATATTGAGGAAATTTGGGAGATTGAAAATCCTGAGGAATTAGCTCATAGAACTTTTGGAACACCTGAAGCAAATCCTGAAGTCGTTAAAGAGCCTTTTAACAAGAAACATCCAGGATGGGTTATTTATCGTAGTTTGCAACCTGTGGTCTTGGCTGGAAAGTATACAATTATAAATGAGCCCAAGTTCCGTCCTCCTTTTGACCGTTTCTGGTATCCACCAAGAAAGGTTAGGGAAGAGTTTGATAAAAAAGGATGGAGGACTGTTATTGCCCATCAGACCAGAAATGTTCCTCATGTAGGTCATGAATTTCTCATGAAAAATGCAGCTTATACTGGAGATGTTGAACCATGTCATGGCATATTAGTAAATGCCATAATAGGAGTTAAGCGCAGAGGAGATTATCCTGACGAAGCAATTGTTGAAGGTCATGAGGCAGTAAATAAAGGTGGATATATCAAACCAGAGAGACACTTAGTAAGCATGTGTCTTTGGGATATGAGGTATGGAAATCCGTTAGAGTCTTTGCTTCATGGAATAATCAGGCAGAACATGGGTTGCACCCATCACATGTTTGGTCGTGATCATGCAGCTGTTGGTGAATATTATGACAAGTGGGCTACTCAGATACTTTGGACCAAAGGTATTCCAAGTTTTGGTTTTCCTGCTCCTCCAACTGATGTTCCTTATGGACTTCACATAAGACCACAAAATATGCGTGAATTCTCTTATTGTCCCACCTGTAAAGAGATGGCTTACAGTGAAACCTGTGGACATAAGCGTGAGAAGTTGAGTGGTAGTTTCTTAAGAGGAATGGTAGCAGAAGGAGTGCAGCCACCTAGCATCATCATGCGTCCTGAAGTTTATAAAGCTATTGTCAAATGGTGGAAGAAGTTTGGTTATCCTTTCTGCAATGAAAAATATGTCATAAACAAAGAAAAAGAGCTTGAGGTGGATTTAGAAGATTTGTAATCTAAATTTTTAGGAGGTAAAAAATGGCTTATTTTATGGTGGTTTTATTAGATGATAGCAGATATGAAAAGATTAAAGGCACCGAATTGGAGAGTAAAATTCAATATATGTTTGGTGGAGAGCTCAAGTGTTTAAATGTTGAGGTGTCTGAAGAATTAAAAGATAAAATCTTACAAGAGTTTGATACAGCAAGGATAGACTCTCGTGGAGCTATCACTGATGTTCCAGTAGCTTTTTTGAGAGAACTTTTTAATCAGGTAGCAGAGAAAAAGTCTTTAGGGCCTGAAGTTGTAGAAGCAGTTTTGGCAAAGTCTTCTGAGATCAAAGAATTAGCTGCTAAAGAATCTGAGTACCTCCCTCCACCTAATATAGAGGTTTAAAAAGATTTTAAAGGCCGCCTATATAGGCGGCCTTAATTTTTTATATCTTATATGGAACTCTATCTTTATATTCAGCTTGCTTGCCTTTATTCCACATACTAACAGGCCTGTAATATCCTACAACTCTGGTATAAACCTCTGTATCCTTTCCACAATAAGGACATCTCCAGTGCTCACCTCTTAAATATCTGTGATCTTTACAAACAGAAAAAGTAGGGGTGATTGAAAGATAGGGTAGTCTTGTCTTACTTAATGCCTTTATTATAAAGTTTTTGAGAGATTCTATGTCAGCAACTGCTTCTCCTAAAAATACATGAAAAACTGTCCCTCCTGTATATAAAGGCTGTAATTTGTCCTGATGTTCTAAAGCAGCAAACACATCATCAGTAAAGTTTACAGGCAACCAGGTAGAGTTAGTATAATAAGGTACTTCATCACCAGAAGTGATGATGTCAGGATATAGGTCTTTGTCTATTTTTGCCAATCTATAACTTGCGCCTTCTGCAGGTGTGGCTTCTAAATTATACAGGTTTCCTGTTTCTTCCTGAAATTGTCTAGTCAATTCTCTTAAGTGTTGAAGGGTTCTCTGCATAAGTCTTATACCAGAAGGGGTCTCAATTCCTTTTCCTAATAGATTTAAACAAGCCTCATGTCCTCCAATAATTCCAATAGTGCTAAAGTGATTTTTAAGGCCGTTTTTTAGATATCTTTTGGTAAAAGGAAACATTCCCTTTTGTAGGTTGTCATTGACCATTTTTCTTTTAAATTCTAGGGAGTTCTTTGCTAAAATAGCATATTCAGTCACAAGTTCTAAAAAGTCCTCCTCATCTTTTGCTAAATAACCGAGCTTTGGCAGATTTATTGTTACCACTCCTATTGATCCTGTAAGATCTCCAGCTCCAAACAGCCCTCCTACTCTTTTTTTAAGTTCCCTTAAATCCATCTGAAGCCTGCAACACATAGATCTCACATCTTCTGGTTTTAAATCAGAATTTATAAAGTTTTGAAAATAAGGGACTCCGTATTTGGCAGTGAGTTCAAGCAAAAGCTTGCCGACTTCGCTGTCCCATGGAAAATCTTTGGTTATATTGTATGTAGGAATGGGGAAACTAAAAATCCTGCCGTGATAATCTCCTTCTAACATGATCTCTAAAAAGGCTTTATTTATCAGCTCCATTTCCTTTGCGTACTCTTTATAAGTAGAATCCTGAAGTTTTCCTCCAATAATAACAGCTTCGTTTGCTAAATGTCTTGGTGGAATAATATCAAAAGTAAGATTTGTAAAAGGACTTTGTCCACCCCATCTAGAAGTGGTGTTTAAATTAAAAATAAACTTTTGCATGGATTGTTTTATCTCTTTGTAAGTAAGTTTGTCGTGCCTTACAAAAGGAGCCAAATAAGTATCCACATTATTAAAAGCTTGAGCTCCTGCCCATTCATTTTGCAAAGTGCCCAAAAAATTGACCATCTGACCCAAAGCGGAATCAAAGTGCTTTGCTGGACCAGAAGAGCATCTTCCCTCTAAGTTGAACCCTTCTAAAAGAAGGTCTCTTAAACTCCATCCAGCGCAGTATCCAGCAAGGCCAAAAGAGAGATCGTGGATGTGAATATATCCGTGTTCATGAGCAAGTCTTATCTCTTCAGGGTATTTTTCCAAAACATATCTTGCCTGCACAGAACCTGATAGATGGAGCATAAGACCTTGAAATGAATGAGCCATATTTGCATTTTCAGCAACACGCCAATCTTCTTTGTTTACATATTTATCTATAGTAGCGCTTATGTTTAAAAATGTCTCTTTTTGAGATCTAAGCTGTCTTCTCTGCTCTCTATAAAGAATGTATCGTTTTGCCACATTATACAATCTGTTTTCCATAAGCACGATCTCAACAATGTCCTGAACCTGCTCCTGTTCTGGCATCTCTACTCCGAGCAGCTTTTCTTCCACTTTATAAGCCAATCTTTTTGCCAACAAAGGATCTTTTATCCCACTTGCATTTAATGCCTTTAAAATCGCTTGTGCAATTCTATCAACATTCCAAGTTTCTATACATCCATCTCTTTTTTTTATTTTTTTTGGTTTTTGAAGATTTTTATTTTTAAAATTGTCCATCAAATGCTCTTTTTCTTCAATATACATGACGGCCTCCACTATATTTTTTATCAGGATCTATAAATTTTTGAACATTTAACTTAAATCCCTTTGGAAGATATTTTTCAACCTCTTTTATATCCTCATCATTCAATAAAGGAACTTTAGTGATCCTAAAGTAAAACTTTGAAGGATTTTTCTTAGCAAGCTCTATTATCTCTTTAATCTTGTTTTCTGCGCTTTTAAAATCACATCTTCCTCCTGTGAGCTCAGGATATTTATTCCAAGGTCCTTTTATGTCCACGGCAAAAAGATCCACCAATTCCTTTTTTACTAAATTTTTTACCACTTCTGGCCTCATTCCATTTGTATCAACTTTTATCGGAAGACCAACTTCTTTTTTTAGTTCTGTTATCAAACCCTCAAGGTCAATCAAAGTAGGCTCTCCTCCAGATATAACGATTCCATCTATCCAGCCTTTTCTTTTTTTCAAATAAGACAAAACCTCTTCTTTTGGAACAGGAAAAAGCTTTTCAGGAAAAAAAGCTAACTCTTTATTATGACATGTTGGACACCTGAGATTGCATCCAGCTATAAATAAAACAGCGCTTACCTTCCCAGGCCAATCACATAAACTTATAGGCTGAAATCCCTTAACTGAAGACCAAAATTTGCTCATTCGATTATGATAACCTCTAATTATTTTTCATTCAATATTTGATTTTTTTTTCTTTTTTGTTTACCATAAAAAGAAGTTTATTTATAGTGTCCTGCAAAATTTGATGTTTTGTGAAATATTATTTTTAACATAATTTAAACAGGCACCCTTATGGAAGACGATAAATTAAGAAAGTTTAAAGAAAAATATCCAGAACTTACAGAAGACAAAGAGTTTACTCTCCGATTATTTTATGGTTCTCCTATAGGCATTTATATAGCTCAAAAGAGGAGATTTAAGCTAGTAAATCCTGAATTTGTCAAAATGATCAAGTATGACGAAGAAGAGCTGTTAAAAATGGAAGACACGGTAGAAGTGGTTCATCCTGAAGATAGGGAAAAGGCCAGAAAAAATGCTATTGCGATGTTAAAGGGGCAAAGAAAAGTTCCTTATCTTTATAGGCTTAAAGCAAAAGATGGAGAAATAAAACATGTTCTAGAAACCATATGTTCTGTCAGATTTAATAAGGAAAGAGCGGTTTTAGGATTTGTAATGGATCATACAGAACAGGAAAAGATAAAAGAGGCTTTAAAACGATCTGAAGAGAAATTTCATAAAGCATTTCGCTCCAGTCCTGACTGGATCGTTATAAGCACCTTAGATGAAGGGATATACTTAGAAGTGAATGATGCATTTTTGTACACAACAGGTTATGAGCTAGACGAAGTTATTGGAAAAAGCTCAATAGAACTTGGGATTTGGGTAGATCCCAAACAAAGAGAAGAACTTCGTAAGATTTTATTAGAGACCGGTAGGGTTTGTAATGCTGAGGTTCAATTTAGAACTAAACACGGAGACATACTTTATGTATTGTGGTCAGCAGAAGTTATAGAATATCAAGGAAAAAAGTGTTTGATTGCTATAAGCAGAAACATTACTGATAAAAAAATTGCAGAACAAGAGCTTCTTAGAAGAGAAAAATTGCAAGGAGTATTAGAATTAGCAGGAGCTGCCTGTCATGAGATGAATCAACCTCTGCAAAACATATTCTTTATTTTGGACGAATTGATTGAAAAGTATCCTGATGAAGAGATGTGTAAAAAATTAAAGGAACAGGTCCAAAGAATTGCTGATATAACTAATAAATTAGAAAACATTACCACCTATGAGACCAAGGATTATGTCCAAGGTTTGAAGATAATTGATATTGATAAGTCTTGTCCTCTCAATCTCAGCTCTTTATCCAAAAAAGTGCAAAATTAAATGTGGCTTGTTGCGATCATACTTGGTTTTGTTGAAGGGATTACTGAATTTTTGCCAATTTCATCTACTGGACATCTCATCTTAGCTGGACATTTTTTGAATTTTACTGGAGACAAAGCAAAGGTATTTGAGGTTGTTATCCAGTTTGGAGCCATTTTGGCCGTGGTTTTTCTCTATTGGGATAGGTTTAAAATACTTGTACTTCCAGATCCTTATAAAAAATTCAGCGGTTTAAGAGGTATATATCTTCTTTTTTTAACATCTCTTCCAGCAGCTTTGGTTGGGCTTATATTTCACAGATCAATTCAAGATTATTTATTTAATCCTATATCTGTGCTTTGGGCATTGGGTATTGGTGCGATTGCGATTATTGCGGTTGAAAAAATCTATTTAAAAAAGAAGTTTTTCTCTTTAGACGATCTTACCCCTTCTGTGGCTTTGGGGATTGGATTGTTTCAATGCCTTGCCTTATGGCCTGGATTCTCTAGATCTGGTGCAACGATTATGGGAGCAATGATTCTTGGGGTGGACAGAAAAGTCTCTGCAGAATATTCTTTTATTGCTGCAGTTCCTATTATGTTTGCTGCATGTGCTTTTGATCTTTTGAAAAATCTAAAACTTTTCAATGCAAGTGATTTTTTAACTCTTACAATAGGCTTTTTTTCTTCTTTTGTTTTCGCATGGCTAGCAGTAAAGTTCTTTATCAGTTTTTTAAAAAAACACACTTTAATCCCTTTTGGGATATACAGGTTAGCAATCACTGCTTTGTTTGGAAGTTTTTGTTTTTTTGATATAATCAAATTTTAAAAAGCTTATCCATTTTTTTTCCAAATTTGGCTATTTAAAAAATTTTTGATACAGTTTTTTAAGGGCTTGAATGTTTTTAAAAAACATTATAGAGATATATTGGATAAGACAAGCACCAAAGGAGGATTTTTATGGGAAAGCAGATGAAAACAATAGACGGGAATACTGCAGCTGCATATG
>Ga0256842_1002050_pt1 | contig 15099 bp, 23 predicted proteins | sample 4559240metaG_FD_185973 | JGI IMG/M metagenome (GOLD analysis project Ga0256842, IMG submission 185973) | Hydrothermal vent microbial communities from Guaymas Basin, Mexico - 4559-240 | ecosystem: Environmental > Aquatic > Marine > Hydrothermal vents | place: Mexico: Guaymas Basin | collected...
CCATCTTCTTGATGTACGCGAGCTCGTTTGGCATGAAGAGGTACGACCCGTAGGAAGCGCGCCTAACCAACTCGTCGAATTTTTCGTCGTTGATCAGCCACTCAGCTATCTTTAGATAGTTCGCGTAATCTGAGAACGCAGTATTGATTCTCCAAACCTCGTCGATATCCTCCAGCGAGTCCGGGACAACGAGGTCGAGCTCGACGTAGAAAGACATGTGTTAGAGACCTATAGTGCTCTTATCCACCTCGATAACTATCAGCCTATCGACTATAACTACCCTGGGCTTAGCATATCCTACCGGTACGCGAACGAAGTACATATCCCTGAGATATGTCCCTGAGTCGAGGATGACCGATACTACAACCCACTTCTTGTACGCGTAGCTAGCTAGATCATCGCTCAGCGAACCCATTGCCGACGGAAGCACGTATACATCAACGTTCTCGTTCTTGTATATAGCCATAGATACTATACCTACCTTGCCGCTAGGTATGGTGTGGTCATACGTAGACTTTATATACGTATCGTTATAGGGGCTGCACTCGATAGTGTACGACGCATTGCCATCCAGAACGAGCTCGGTTTCGGTGCTTACACCGTTCATATCAACGTTCTGCTTACCTAGATCGGGATCCGCCTTAATGATAGCGTTGTTGATAAAGTTGTTGGTATCGAGGAACACGATCTTCATGGGCTTGCAACACTTTCCAAGAAGATTAGTGTACCCAGCATCGCTGTACGCTTCGAGACACACAGTAGCATCCTTAACAACGGGAGCCGATGTACCCGCACCGAAGTTAGGTATCTCGACATCTACGACTGTCTCTACAGTCGAGTTAGCCCCCACCTTACCGATATCAGCATGATACACGTTGCTTCCTATACCAATGCTCACGCGCGCGTAGGTATCGGTACCGTAACCGCTGCTGATGTAGACCGGTATAACGACCTTCACAGTATTGCCAGTTAGGAAGTACGTATCTATGAGAGCATATTTGAGCGGTAGGCGCAGACTCATGCCCTCTCCCCCCACCCATCTACACCGGAACGTAAATAACGTAGTCTATCCTCAGAGCGCCGCCGGCTGGGATAGTCACGGGGTTCTGAAGCACGTCCCTAGCTAGCAGAACGATCTTATCCTCGATGCTTCCCTGAACATTCAGCTTACACTTGGCTGCCAACCCCAGCTCGGTAATCTGCTGATCGCTGCCGGTCTTGTTCTCGACGATCCTCGTCACCAGGAACCTTACCCTGTTGGTACCAAGCTCAACGTTGCCAACCATGGTATCCCAATAAAATAGTTGATTAGCTTGATCACCGTGCTCAACGGGGTTCTCCAACCACGTATCGTCCGGCGTAGGGCTCGTGGTTCCCCTACCAACCACTATGCCATACATTTCACCCGCGCTGCTCCCAACTGTGAAGTACTCGAGCAAGGATTTAGATAGAACGCCCCTACTTCCGTCACTTGCAACGAGCTCCGCCTGATCGTTTAGCAGCACCTTGATAGCCTTAACGAAGTTCCGGGTGAAACACCTCGACTCTACCCTGATATACATGGTTTGGATCCCCCTACTACTGATGTAGGTAGCCGGCGAGCCTTATAGTTGCAGCATATCTATAGTCACCGAACGCATCTGGATCCCTGTACCCACCACCCGCTGTACGGATCGTCGACGCATAGCGGTAGTCACCAACAGCCGCCGGATCAACGTAGAGCCCACCAACTATCCTGATCTCCGAATCGTACTTGTAATCACCGATAATCCACCCTTCGGTGTAGGTCTCCCAACCGATCTCATAGCCAATCATCTCCTCGACGTACGTCTCCAGAACCGCCCTTAACGCAAAGCACGTACCCATGTAATGGAACACCTTGGGTGTGGCTGGCTCGGGCATCTCGACGAACGCTATCCTACCGCTGAAGCCGCTCGGAACCGTTATCTCTTCGCGTATCTTGAGAACGATGACCTCGATGTTCTCGCCCTCAACAACCACCGCCCTATCGTAGATATCGGTCTTCGCAACGACTCCAGACCAAGCAACACCATCACCGTCCAGATCCTTCAACAAGACCTCTAGGGTTCCACCTCCGTGGCTAACCCTAACCACGGAACCGTCACCGCCCTTGATCAACAGAACGTGTCTACACGAAGGATCGAGCTCGATCGCTCGAGAACCGTTGACGGGGTACCTATTCAGGAACTCCATAGCCACCGGATCCAGGAGCCTAACATCGACGAGATCCATGGTAGACTCCAGCTCGGTGGTTTGACCAACGGGGAAGCTAACGTCGATGTCCTGAACAGACTTGAAGTAGACCGTACCAACGCTATCGATGACAACGAACCTCAGCGTCCGAGCCGATGGATTGTACTTCGTATACTTAGCCTTTACCCATACGAGATGCAGATCTGGTACCCCCTGCACGAACGTTCCAACACCTTTTATTGCTAGCAATGGATAGACCGGCACGCTACCCACCCCAAGCGATCTGCTCCAGCACGCACTTTGATTCTGGATACACCATTTCTAGGCTTATGGTCGAGAACCTGGTGCTCATCGTCCTATCGATGTCTCTACCAACCTCGTGAACCGAGAGCGTGCATACGCGCTTGGCTAGCACAGCCGATGTAGGGACGATTATCAGGAAGCACGTCGATACGTTCCTAGCATCCACGGTTAGCCTAACCCTCTCATCTGCCCAGATGATCGCTGCTCCCATGCCGTAGGGATCGGTTCCGGTTGGAGCCGGAACACCTATGCTGCACACCCTCTCACCGGTTTGACTAACCGTGACCTCAACAACCTTCTCACCAACCTCGTCGAGAGCCGCGATAACTAGCGCGTAGCCAACATCGAGGTCGATGTCCATCATGCTGTACGACAGCAGAACACCGCTCCTCTCCTCGACCTTTACCGCGGGGGGCGGATTTGCATAGCGTTCAATTATCCCAGTAGTAACGAACTGCCCCACGGGGTAGGTAGAAACATCGATCTCAACATCCTTGACAATCACAGTCGAATCACACATAACCGATACGTAGATCTTCTCGATCTTGTCCGACCCCCTAGCATAGTCGAAATCAAGGCTGAACCTCCTCGATTTAAACCCCATACCCTCCGCGTAGCCCTTGAGGAAAAGAACGTTCTTCTCGACGTAGATAGCCATGTACCCACCCCTACAACGCGATTAGACCAGCCACGTATAGGTCTAGATCCTCGTCCATCCTACCCCCGAGATCGACCAGCTTAAACATGTAGTGATCGAAGTAGTACCGCTCGTCGTCTAGCCACCTAAACGGGTTGAACTGCCCACGCAAGATAGCCATGCACCTGATCACCGTATCGCTGACATCGTTCCTGAACCTCCTAACCCTCTCGATAGCAGATCTAGTGAGGTAGGTCTCGTCACACTTGAGATCCTTTGCATGGCTACGTACCCAATCTTCTATTCCTCTCCAAATAATCTCGTTCAATTCGTGCGGCAGCAGCTCGCTCATGTAATCACCTCACCCGCAACCACTCTGCACATGATATTCTTGACACCGCTCGGAGGCGTTATCGCTACGCCCTCCCAGAACCTCGCCGGCGGCTGGATCGCTTTATCGAACTCGAACCTGGTCTTGTAAAGCATCGATTTATCGAGGGCATTGATGACCTTAGACGTAACCTCGGCGAAGCCCGGGTAAGACATGACCGCCGCGATGCGCTTCTGCTCCAACCTAGCCCGCTCGGCGAAGAGCCTTGCCAGGGTCTGCTGAAGGATGTCTAGCTCGGTCTCGAAGTTCATCGACGCGATAGCGCTCTCGATCTTCGATATCGCTTCCTCGGCGTTCCTCTTGGTCATCTCCGCCTCTATCTTCGCTTTTTCGAATGCTTTTATAACCTGGGTAGGCTTGGCAACGCCTACTAGATACCATTGATACACCGTGGTCACGGCGATGCGTAGATCCCACAACCTAGACAATCCGCGCTCGATGATATGGTCAACGATGTGAGACACTCTCGTTATCGTTCTGTGGTACGTCCTCATGCCCTCGGCGAACCACCAGCGAGCTTCTCGATCCATCGTCTCTATGTCCCACAGCAAGCTATCTTCTATGATCCTAACCGATCTATCCACCGCATCGTAGAGCTCCCTCACATGCATCTCGTATAGCCATGGAAGGCTCTGCACGATGTACGTAGCCGCAACGAGTGGATGTGTACCGCTCAAAGCAATCATGAATGCCAGCACATCCTCATCGATATCTTCGAGCACCTCGCCGAGCCAGATCAAGTCGAAGGGGGTCGGCAGATGTATAACGCTCCTGGATGCGATAGCCATGCGATAGATATTACCAAGCATCTCGCCCACGGCGGTACCGATGATCGCACCAAACATGTCTCGAAGCGCCGTGTAGCCGATATCGAGACCGAGGTAGGCTTGCTGCCTCAGAGCCGTGATTGTTAGGTTGCTAACTATCTCGTACACGTGCTTGAGACCCACGCCGCCGTACATCGTAGCCTCGTTCACGCCGGTAGAGATGCCTAGCATCCGTAGGAAGGCATCCTCTAGCCACCCCGTCTGCGTACCTATGATGAAGCCCGGAAGCTGATACGCAGTAGAAAGCCACGATGATATGGGTGGTAGCCTGATAGCGGTGGACGCAACCCTGAGAGCGATAGCCAATCCTTGACTCATCTAGACCCACCCTACGACAGCCTGTAGTGGCTCAAAATATCGTTGACCTCGCTCTGGCTCAGATCAACGCACGCGCATCTAACGGGTCTGAACTCGAAGCCCGCGGTATGCAGCCCATACATGAATACGTACTCGGTGTAGCTACCGATGGAATCGCTGCCGCTCCTCTTCAGTATCGGTGCAAGGTGCTCTCCCTGAACCTCTACGTGGGCGGTTCCGTTTCTATACAGCCTTACAAAGATAGACATGGCGCTACCCTTCTTGCCGTACGTCTTAGTCGTCTCTCCGTAGCCAACGTCGTACGTCCACTTGTACCAGAACCCCGAGTACAGCCTGCAATCGACCATGGCTAGGATAGAGCCATCCTTCTCAACGAATCCAACGCCCCAAGCCTCTCCAAAAACTACGAAGCCCCTCAGCTTGAACGTTATCGTACCCTCGACGCTGTAGTCAGTCTCGCACTCATTACAATCGCCGTACGGGTCGAGATCTATTAACGGGCTCGGAAGGATATCCATCTTGAAGTCGTGGAGATGAACGACGTAGTACGTGTCTCCACCAACAACCATCCTCGTAACCGTGCACCCAACACCGTTCAGCTCACCCAGATCCTCGTTGAAGTCGATCACCACGCGGTTGATGGTGTTCATCGCCCTGTACAGCTCGTTAAGCAGCTCGCCTCCGCTCCAAGGAAAGAAGTCGGCGTACGGAACCTTAGGAAGCGAAACCTTGTTTCCGGTCGTTGCCTTGGGCTTAAGTAGAACGTCCTTGACCAGCGTCCTGTTCTGCTCATCCCTCTTCTCGTAGTACGCAAGCTCGCCCTCCCACAGCTCCACATCATCGTAGAACAGCTCGTGGAACGGATCGCTCGTGTCCTTAGCCGGTACGAACAGCCTTATCTTGCACGGCTCGAACTCCAACCAATCAAAACCATAGCGTACTGGAACAACCCTGGGTCTCCATATCTTCTTGGTGACGAACTCCACCTCATCAACTGCTCTAGATATCCTGTCGACCGCCTTGCTAGCGAACGAGTTGATCATCATAAGCTCCCTCCGCCTCCACTCCACCAACTTCTTCAACAACCAATCTATCGCGCTGTCGATGGTCTGCATCGTTTGCTGATAGTACTGCTCGACGCTCATGAATCACCACCTCAGCCCCATGATGTAGTCGACGCCGCGGCTAAATACCATGAACCACCTTCGACGGAGCTCGTAGGGCTCGAGAACCGCCCTCGATCTAGCCTGGATCACCTCCCCAACGTACCCCAGCTTCCACCATGCATCGGGCAGCCCAAGCTCGACAGCCTTCCAAGTCCTTGTCTGTGTCACCAGCACCCCCGCGCTGAAGTAGTCATCTGTAAGAATAGCCTCACCAAGCTCGTCGAGGAGCAGCGCAACCTCGGGGAAATCGCTTGGCTTGGTCGATATCGTAAAGACCTCGTCGATGAACTTCCACCGATTCACCAAGACATGGAGATCGAGAACGTTGGTGGATCGACCCAGGTACGGATCGGCAGCCACGGCTCGCTGAGGAACCACCAAGTAGTATAGTGTTAGCGTCCTAGCGTTCTCCACAACCTCTTCGAAGAACGGAAAGAGAATGATCGCGTAGCGGTGAGGGGGCTTGGTGACTATGCCCAGCTTGTAGGCGGCTATCATGATGTAGCGCTGCATCTCGGGAACCATCTTGAGAGCGTGCTCGAGGCTCATCTCTCCGAGAAGCACGTTGAGCGTGGCAATCAGCACGCGGCGCTTAACGTTGTCGGGCATCCTCCTCCACACGCTCGCTTCGTAGAATATCTCGATTCTCCGAGGAACGTCCTGAACCTCTATCCGTAGCCACGGAATAGCGTACCTCATCATGCGCTTCTTCATGGCTCTGAGGAGCCATAGGTACAGGTATCGATACAGACGGTAGTAAGCCCAGTACGCCGCCGCGCGGTACCTCTCCGATCTCCTCCAAAGAAACTCGTCTATCCACTCAGCTATCTTCTCAGCTAGTTCAGTAGCCGGCGAGTCAGCCATGATATCGCGCAGAGCGAGCTCGACGCCTAGGTAGACGAACCTAAGCTTGGGGAACCGAGCATAGATCTTTCTCCAGACATGCGGCTCGCTGAGAAAGGCACGCTCCAGGGTCTCGACCATAGCCGAGGCGAAGGGATAAACAAGCTCCGCAACGGCTTGAGCCTGCCTAAGAAGCTTGACCATTCTAAGAAAACGTACCCTCGCTACATAAGCCGGGTTATCGGCTAGAGCCGGATTTATCATTACCCTTCGCTGTATCCATGGAAGCCTCTGCACCGGGTAGACCCCTAGCCAGCCGAGCGCGTAGATGGGCTTTAAACGCTTCCACGACACCCCTAGCAAGCTCGCGGCTAATCATCATCTCCCCAGCCCTGATAAGTATGAGACCATGCAAGACCTTCTCCAAAGGATGCTTATCGCGGCTAAGATCCTCGGCGAGTCTACGAGCCTCAGCATCTATCTGCGCAAGCAAGGTATCTAGCTCGAGACCATCCTCTTGCACAGCCCATCCACCTCGTAGATCACGTGGATCCACAGCACATCTTTGGGAACATCGATGCATACCTTGCTACCCTCCATACGTAGGAACCGACCCCTCTCAACTCCTCTACGGGTAACGGCGTAGATCTTGACCACCCTATCAACCCTACCAAGATCGATGCACCTCACAACCAACGACATCACCCGCCGTAGAGAGCCGCATCGCGGTTTATACGTGGATCCCTAGGCACGGCTACGAGACCCTCGATGAGCGCGTCGAGCAAGTCCTTGCCGTTCCTCCACTCGTCTATGATGGTAGCCATGTGCGGGTTCAGTATAGGCACCTGCAGCAGACCGGCGTAGCTAGCCGTCCACAGCGCGTAGAACGCCCCGAGCGTAGGCACGTCGTTCGGTAGACCATCGATGAACTTCCTGAACCCGTCCTCGGGAACCTTGTGGGTCGATAGCCATAGGATCACTAGCCCGGAGCCCATCGCCGTAGCCAGCGAGATACCATGCGTAAGAACCGCGTAGTCCTCAGCCATCCACACGAGGTACGCGGACATCGTTCTCAGACCTATCCTCTCCTTGATGCTCCTAGCCACGTACATGTAGTACGAGGCGATGGTCTGCTCCCGATCCGATGGAATCAGCTCGATGGATCTATCCACCATCTCCCTAACCCTCTCGATATCGGGCTCACCGAAGCGCTTCACGACCGATTCAGCGATGGAGTACACCAGCCCGAAGTTGCACGGGTTGAGAGCATCGAAGTACCTACGCATCGAAGCCCCCCACCTACTTGGTTAGGCTATTTAAAGCGCTTCCTCCTCAGCAAGGGCTTGCACATCGATGCGTATGGACAGAACGCGCATAGAGGCGATGGCTCGGGTAGGGGCTCCGTACCCTCCCTGAGGTGATGACTCAGCTTACGAGCTCGCTCAACGACCCAATCCACTAGGTGACGGTTCTTGCGAACCTCGTAGACCCACAGAGGCTTCCTGGGATCGGTTGATAGGTACGCTATGTACCCACGTCTGCAGCCAACTATATCCATGTATATCGATACCTGTGCCATATGTTCTTTCGGCGGTTCGTCGACCTTCTTGGACACCACCTTGAGCTCGATTATTACATCGAGATCGGGGTGGTACGCATCTACCCTGCCAACTATCGTTACATCGCCGTAGCGCTTCGACACCGGAACCTCGATAACGAAGCCATAGTCAGCGAGCCTCTCAAGCACCGCACGATGAACCGCGGTACCGATCTCCATCGACGCTATGTTTATCGAGCACATGGGGTTGGTACGGTCGTAGAACGAGCGCCTAAGACATTGAAGAGCCTCCGAGACGCTGATCTTGGTAGAATCATCGCTTCTCCTCCTAGACGATAGATAGTATCTGCAGACAGCCTCGGAAACGATGTCCTTGATATCGATGGTCGTGACCATGCTCTCGAAAGCACGTTTTAAAACGCACAGTAATAAACACCGGGGATACGCATGAAGTTCGAGCTGGCTCGATACATAGTCTTCCTCGCAATGTCTAACAAGCCCAAGCTCGAGGCATTGAAGCTCTACATCATGGGTCTATCCAAGAGCGAGGCAGCTAGGAGAGCTGGGATATCGGTTGGATCACTTGAAGGGGTTCTTAACAAGGTCAGGGAGTATGGGCTTAGACCGTGGAACTGCGACGAAGTACGTAGATTCATAGAAATCGTGGAGAGGGAAGTTAATGAAGCGTTCGAGAGTAACAGAGATGGGAAAAAGGTTGTTTGCAGAATATGCGGGGCAATCATCGAGAACGATCCGAGGATCCGCTCTATGCACCTCCTCTCCCACATGAAGACCGTCGAGAAGATCGCTCTTCGTCTCTTGGAAGCGTCGAGGTGTCGATCCACTCCATCCCACCTACCTCGATGATCCTCGCGTTTTTCTCCTTCAGCACCTTCTTGATGTCTAGATACATCGCGCACCTAGGATAGGCGTAGCCAATCATAGAGATGCCTACGAGCACCAGCAGCGGCAGCGGTACGTAGCGAACGTGTCTCAGGTCGTTCATCAGCACCTCCTCAACGATGCGCCTAGCTATGTACCTACCATGCTCCCGTACTTCTGGAGCCACCTTCACGACCTCTCCGTCTATCGATATCCCTTCATCGGTCTCTACGCAGACATTGAAGTGCAGCAATGATTTCATGCTGTCGATAGCTGACTTGAGGAGTAGGAGAAGCGTTCTCTGGCTCATTGTAGGCACACCTCCATGATTCTGTTCATGATCTCCTCGGCTAGCTCCCTATCCATGTTCTTCTCCATGAACCTCCTCAGAGAATCGATCTCTATCACGTACTCGCCGAACATCGTTCTGCATACGAGCTCCCCCCTTCTACAGAGCCGACGCAGATACACGTTGGTGACGCCCAGCATCCTAGCTACGTACGCTAGCTCGATGTACTTACCTAGAACGCACCTAGGCATGTTATTCACACCTCGATTCCCTGGCTCCTAAGCTCTTCCTCCAACTGCTTCAGCTCCTCATCGCTTATCTCTGATCCCTCTTCGCCTTGCTCATCGATCCCAGCACTATCTATGTTCTCGGCGGTCTCGGTCTCGCTTCTCGTTGGCTCGGTGCTTGCCTCGCTAAGTCTCTGCAGATCGCTTATCGTCTCGGCTACGATGGTTCCCCCAACCTCTCCGCGCTCCAGCAACGTGGCTACCTCCGCGAACAGAACGTTGTTCCCGGGTCTAGACTGCCTCAACCTGAAGAACGCTGCCCTAGCCCTAGCAACGCCGCTCGCGTAGAGCCTTCTAGCCAGCGAGATCGTGTTCGTATCGTTGCGCGGTATGTACATAACCACGACGCTGCCCACGAAAGCCCTGATCCTATCCGAGAGGATCTCCGCCTCCACAACAACGTTCCTCGACTCTAGGATCCCCATGATCTCGTCCAGCGCATCCTCCTTCTCGACCCTGATATCATCGACGAAGCCACCGGGGCTAGCAACGAACGAGAGCTTGGGGTACCGACCCTCCATCACCGCATCCACCAGGTGCTCGAAGCCCATCGCCCTGGACTTGGCTATGTAAGTCATGGTTCTGGGGGGATCCGAATCGATGAGGCACTCGATCCTTGCACGAGTATAGTTCGTCACGCTACCCAGCAGCTCGATGTGTATAGCCAGACACGTCTCTCGCTTCATCTCCCTCCTAACCACCTTCATAAGGTCTTGAATCGTTTCGAAGACCACGGACATCGGAACCACCGATACACAGAACGCAGCACAGAGGTATATAAGCTTATACGAAGAAACACCGAGAACCACCAAGAACCAGCATATCCATAAACAGTTTCGACCGGGTCAAGATCTCCTTACGACGATTATTCAATGCTTAGTCATTCGAAACCCCCTCATCCAGACCATCCCCCCGGCTCAATTCTTTCGATGACCCAGCGATGGCGCCTATTTTATAAATTACTAGTAGACCCCTCTTCAGAATAATCTTCAGAGCTATGGACTTACTGGTCTTACTAGCATAGAATTGCCCCCGTCGCGCGGCTCGTCGGAGGGATGGAACGGTTCCGTGGGATTGTCTACTGATTCGATTGTGACTCGTTTATGTTGTTTGTGTTAGCCGAAAGTATTCAGATGTATATAGAATTTCACGGCGTGACGAATTTTTAAGCGGGCTAAGCAAGGTGTCTTGGGTTACTGGGGTATAAAAAACGTTCATGGTTGCTGCGATAGGTACCTGAGGCGGTAATTAATGAATTCGAGGATGTTGTGCTCGAGATGCGTCAGGAAATCGGCTGGGTGTGGGTAGTCACGTACGATGCAATGGTTCTCTACGTAGTCCTTCATGAAGAACCTGAGCGCGTCCATCATCCTCTTGTCGAGTATGATCACGAGGTGGGGCATGGTGTGGATACGTATGAATCTGAAGAGCGCCTGGACGTTGCTAGCCATGTTGATCATGTACATGCTTCGCTTGATCAGGGGGTCTCTCCATCCCAGAGCTTTCTTTAGCTGTGGATGTAGGTTGAACTTGATGGTGTCCCAGTCCCATCCTTGGTACAGCGCTATCACCACGTCCTTGTTTATCGACACTCCTCGGTACAGCCTGTCGTTGGGGACGATGATCACGTTCCTCGATCTGTAGGCGCGTTTGATATCATCTCCGTAGTACGCGTAGATGTTGTGCTTCCACAGCTCCTCCACTACTGCCTGCGCCACCCTCTTGTTCGGCACCACTATTCCGTGGGATAGCCCCGCCTTGCTCGTTATCGACATGATGTCCCTGATGATGTTCACGACGACGCTGATCTCCTTCTCCGCGGCGGTGCTGGATCTCCAGAGCGGTGTGTAGAGAAGCATGTCCTTCACGGGCTTGTCTATTGGTATCTCGGTACGTGTAAAGATCTCTACGCTGGGGTTAGCCGTGAGAACGACCTCGATGGGCGTAGCCGATAGCGCTATCACGGCGTGTGCGTGGAACGGTAGTATCGGTGCTATGTATATCCTTCGCTCGTGGTCGTATATCCATGTGCTCGCTATCTTCTCGCCGATCCTCTCAAGGATCTCGTCCCCGCTCGCTACCATTGCTCGAACGGTTGTTTCGTGAATGCTGTAGCTCTCCATAGCGGTAGCGAGGTCATCGAATTCGTCGATCACCACCACCAGGCTGTTCACGGCTTCCTTGAGGAGCATCGATAGTATCGCTGCTCCCACGTACGTCGTCACGAACATGATGTGCTCGCTCTTCGCGGCTAGCCTTATGCATGTCCACAGCTCTCGTAGGAACGGGCATTGTCCCTCCCTCCTCTTTCTGCAGATATGCATGCAGTAGATCCATACCAGGCACGTCGATGGCAGCCTCGCTACTATGTCTCTAGACAGAGGTAGATCGAAGCGCTGCAGAACGATCTGCCTAAGGTTCTTGATATGTTCGTGGAGGGGGCAGTCATCGAGCTCGTCCTTCATCAGCAGCTTCACTACTCGCAGCTTTCGGTACTGAACGACTTCGGGCACATCAAGGATCTTCTTCGCGTGGGAAGGCTTCGCCCTTTCGAAGACCGCGTCTCTCAATGTTCGTCTAGGAAGTGCGAATATCCATATCGCTGGGTATGACTTGGCTAGCTCTATCATGGTCTTGGTCTTTCCCACGCCTGGGTAGCCCTTCACCACCGCTACCCGCGTCTTTTCGTAGCTCTTCGTTTTCTTGACCCAGTTCAGCATCGCCGTGATCGCGTCGATGGTCTTGTGGCTGACCATGGTCATCTCCTCATCGTTGCCCGCAGCATCCTTGCTATCGCCTCGATGTTGATCTCCCTGGCTATGCGTAGAATGCCGCAGTTCCTACGGCTGCAGTAACCCATTGCAACGCCTGTGCACGTTCCGTGTCTCCTTGGGATGGTTCTCCAATGCTCGTATCCATGAATCAGGTACTCTAGGACGGTTGCTCCACCGATCCTACCATTCGAGATCTCTTGAACATGGTGCGCGATGTCTATCAACGCACCTTCGTCGATGCATAGCATGGCTAGTACTGCCCCGATGACTTCGAAGAACGCTTGCTCTGGATAGGTCTTGACACGTATCGTGGGGTCGATGTTGGTTACGTGGGGCTCGATTGTGTAGATGCCGCTGATTAGATGATCCACGACTTGGTGCAGGGGGCACCCGGCTCGCTTGAGAACGACGGAGACCATCCTCAAAGCGGTCAGTCCATCGACCTCGATTGTCTCGGTGCACCAAGGAGCCGAAACGGATTTATAGTCCTCGCTACCACCGCTCGACACGGGTCTCACCGCCCGGAGCCCCACCCCGGTCTATGCCATGGCTGGGCTGAAAAACATGATGAGACGCATCGTTCTCCTGATCGTGTTCACGGTTATCTTCTTCGCTGTGGTTCTAGCTATATGCACGCATCTTCTGCGTGAGTATGGCTACCTTGTTGCCGGCGGCGTGGCTATATTGATATACGTTCTGTACCTGCTCGCGATGTGTTTTGTTATAGAATGGATAATACACAGCCGCGCTGATGAGAACGTTTCTCCGCATACCGAGCACACGCGTCTGTCTGTAGATAGACGCGTGGCGCACATCGTCGATGCTTCGCGCATAGCCTCCGCAACGATCTCGTAGACTCGTCGAACCACTAAACATGCTGATAGGTGTGACTCGATCCTTACGCTCCTGAGATCCTTTCCGCACCAGCACCTTTCTCCGGGGTTTCCTAGTCCTAGGGCGTTTAGAGCGGCGTTTATGTAGGTGCATATGGGTCTATCCTCGCCGAGTAGGCACCTGATGAATGTCTTGAACGATGGGGGCTTCATTGCGTGCACCTCTTTGCCTGGATCAAGTCCTCTAATCTTCGGCGCAGCCACTTGAACTTTCGATGTAGCTCTTCCAGCCTCTTCCTATAGTACTCGTTCTCGTCCCTGATCTTCATTGCGACTCTGTCCATTGCCCGCCCCACGATCGGTAGGAGCGCTTCGATCCTCCTGATCTCGTCGTTGGATAGCTCTACGCGCTGCAGCTCGTTGATCACCTCGATCGCGGCTCGTATCCATGTCTTGGATGCCGTGACTAGACCGCCTTCGGACATAACGTTTTCTTCGACGAGTGCACGGGTACACATCTCTGCCTTGGTAACGAACTTCTCCAAGAGATTCACGAGGGGGTTCATTCCCGATCCCCGTCCCCGTCTATCCTCTGGGGGTATAAAAAGCGTTCTTGATCCAAGGCTCCTCTCCTCCTCTTCCTACTCTCCTATCCTATTCTACTAGGAGTAGGAGGGCGCGATGAGCCTCGGCTCGCGAACGCTTTAAGTAGCCCCCTACGAGCGGTGGGGTGGGTGGTTGGGATGCGTGGGCTCGATGAGATCCTGATCGATGTGGTTCTGGACTGTCATGCACGGGCTATTCACCCGGATGAATGTAGGGAATGGATAGAGGAGGAGCTGGAGAACAATGGGATCAAAGCCGACTTCATCGCCGTTGGTTATCGCGGACGTCGAGGTTTCGTGGTTGCGGCGGTGGTTAATGCAACGACGATGATAGTGGACTACGATGTTGAGACCAACGAGGCTAGGATGGTTACGGCTCAGACGATGCGTATTAGGTGATGTGCATGCGTGACGTGGAGCGCGTAGCTAAGGTAATAGGTACGTGCGCTAACGATGTTGCCTTCGTGTCGTGCTTGAAGGAGAACGGCGTCGATGACGCTATCATCGTTGGTGACGAGGATGTTAGGATCGTGATGATCAAGGTGGGCGTGAAGGATCGCGTCTACGTGGCTATGCGTAGAAATGGCAAGACGTTCGTATATAGGTATGACCTTGCAAGGGTCTACGTCTTCTAGCCGCGGTGATCATCGATGAGGGTTGGGATGCTGATCGCCGAGGTCTTCCTTGGTAGGGACGATAAGCGTGTCTTTAAATGTGGTGAGTTGTTGTTCTGGAAGCTTGCATCGATGGGTGGTAGGAAGGCTATCGGCGATGGGTTGATGATATCCAGCGATGATGCGGTTATCGAGGCTGTTGTTAGGAGCGATATAGATGGTGATAAGAAGCTGATAGTTAGGATGTTTCCAAGGGGTGCGAAGTATATCGATCGCTACACCGAGGTTCTTGCGGCGCTCATAGATGCTCTGTCCAAGTGTATCGATCCTAAGGATGTGGGGAAGGACGAGGGTGTCGACGAGGAGTAGGACGAGCTATAGAACGCTTTTTATACCCCCTCTGTGTAGCGGGGTTCGGAGGTGGGTCGAATGAGCCGGATCCCCGATCCGATCCAATCCCTGGTCGAGGCTCTGTCGAGTGCATGTAAGCGCGCGCGGCTCAAGCCGAGTGATTGCGATGATGTGGTTAGGGAGGCTATCGAGTACGTTGCTCGCAAG
>Ga0256842_1002051_pt1 | contig 15098 bp, 26 predicted proteins | sample 4559240metaG_FD_185973 | JGI IMG/M metagenome (GOLD analysis project Ga0256842, IMG submission 185973) | Hydrothermal vent microbial communities from Guaymas Basin, Mexico - 4559-240 | ecosystem: Environmental > Aquatic > Marine > Hydrothermal vents | place: Mexico: Guaymas Basin | collected...
CGCCCTAAACTCTTAATTTTAGATGAACCTACAACAGGGGTTGACCCGATAAGCAGAAGAGAGCTTTGGGATATAGTTGACGGATTTAGAAAGAAAGAAGGGATAATCGCGCTTATTTCCACTGCATATATGCAAGAAGCGGAAAAAATGGATAAACTGCTTTTGTTTGATGAGGGTGAAGTTATAGCAAAAGGAAATGCCGAGGAGCTTAAAGAGAGTATAAAAGATTATACGTATGAAGGAGAAATTGAAAGTGAAGAGTGCTTTAGTTTTAATAACAGAACATATTGTTTAAAGCCTCTTAATTTAAAAAAAGCTCCTCCTTTGCTTGAAGGTGTATTTTTTGTAAATGCGCTTAAAAAAGGCAAAAAAAACTTGAAAATAAACTTGGAAGAAAAAGATGTTAAACTTCCTGAAGTTGTAGTAAAAGCGGTAGGACTTACCAAAAAATTCGGAAATTTTGTAGCGGACGACCATATAGATTTAGAGCTAAAAAGCGGAGAGATTTTAGGGCTTCTTGGGGCAAACGGAGCCGGAAAAACCACCTTTATTAAAATGCTTCTTGGACTTTATCCGATTGACGAGGGGGAGCTTTATCTTCTTGGAAAAAGAATAAAATCTTATGAAGACAGACTTGAGCTTAAAAGCAAAATAGGCTATATGTCTCAGAGGTTTGCTTTATATGAAGAGATGACCATTAAAGAAAATATGGAGTATTTTGCCAAAATGCATGATTTAAGTCCTAAAGAAACAAAAGAAAAGATCGAATACTTTTCAACTCTCTTTGGATTTAAAAAATATTTAAACGATTTTCCAAAAGACCTGCCCCTTGGAATTAACCAGAGGTTTTCACTTTCAGTTGCCCTTTTACACGAACCTGTGGTATTGTTTTTGGATGAACCTACAAGTGGTGTGGATACGATAGCAAGGGCTACTTTTTGGAAATTTTTAAGAGAAGTTAAAGAAAAATGGAAAATATCAATTCTCATTACCACCCATTATATGAGCGAAGCGGAATACTGCGACAGGGTTGTGGTGTTAAAAAGAGGTAAAAAAATTGTTGATGAAGAAGTTAAAAAACTTCATGAAAAATTCCCGGGACTCTCTTTTGAAAAGATTTTTATTAAATATTATGAGGAGAGCGAATGAAATTAGGGGTAGTGAAAGCCTATTTAAAAAAAGAGTTTATAGATTTGTGGCGCTCTAAAATGATTGTAATGGTATATTTAATTCCTATGATGGTTGTTATCCTTTTTGGATACGGTATCAGAATGGAGGTTACGCATTCAAGAACGGTAATAATCGACAGGGACAATACGAAACTCTCACATGAAATAATAAGGGCGTTCAGCACCACAAAATATTTTGATACAAAAGTTTTAAATATTACCGATAATGAGGCTTTAAGGCTTATAAAGCAGAACAAAGCCGATTTGTTTATAATAATCCCCCATAATTTTGAAAAAAATCTAATGCACTCCCGAGATTCAGAGGTTGCCGTATATATCGACGGAAGTTTTCCTCTTAGGGCCACGACTCTTGAAGGATACGTTCAGGGGGTGTTTTTAAATCAGCTTGAAAAAAACGGCGTTAAGGTGCCTTTTAAGATAAACCAAAGAAACTTTTTCAACGAATCCATGCGCGATGAAAACGGAATAGTTCCCGGACTTATCGGGCTTACGATGCTTATAGCCCCGGCAATATTGGCAGCACTTTTAATCGTAAAAGAAAAGGAAATCGGGACTATTTTTAATTTCTATTCATCTCCTGTTTCAAAAATAGAGTTTTTAATAGCAAAACTGACCCCGCCTTTTGTTTTACATTCACTAAATACGTTTATTCTCTTTTTAATAGCCGTTTATATCTTTAAAGTTCCCTTTAAGGGAAGTTTTCTGCTTTATTTTCTTTCAAGCGAAATTTATATCGTTATCAGTATCGGTATAGGGCTGTTGGTATCCATTATTACATCACGTCAGGTGACAGCCCTTGTTTTGACTGTGCTTATTACGGTAATCCCCGGGTTTTTGTATTCGGGTATTTTAATGCCAATTTCTTCGATGACAGGGGAAAGTTATATAGAAGCTCATATGTTTCCTGTAATGTATTACAATCATCTTTTGTATGATTCTTTTTTAATAGCTCAGGGATTTAATTCGCCAAAAAATGTGGAATACTTTTTTATTTTGATTTTTTATGCCGCCGCTTTGCTTTTTATCGGCTCTTTGCTTTTAAAAAAGGAGCTTAAATGAAAAAATTTTTAGCCGTATTTAAAAAAGAGATTCTTGTGTTTCTAAGAAACGTAATGCTTGTTTTTATACTGATTTACGCTTTTACGTTTGATATTTATATAGCGGGACAGGGGGTTGAGGTGAAGCCAAGAAACGTAACCGTAGGATATGTTAACTATTCGGGAGAGCTTTTGCCACAGAAGATTTTAGCCCATCTGCATGCTCCGGAATTTAAAAAGCCAAAAAGATTTTTAAACGAAGAAGAACTTAAAAAAGCGGTCTTTAACAAAGAGATAATGGTCGGGATTATTTTTGATAAGGATTTTGAAAAAAACTTTATTAAAAAAAGAGAAGCCCAGCTTAATGTAATAATAGATTCCACCGCGGCAGCTCAGGCAGAAGTGTCCGTTCAGTATTTAACCCAGACGATATATTCTATGATTGACGGTAAAATGCCTCTTGATGTAAAAATTTATAAACTTTTTAATCCAAACTCAAATTCAAAATGGTTTATGAGTCTGAGCGAGCTTTTAAGCGTAGTGACGATGTTAAGCCTTGTTTTAATAGCAGTTGTGTTCGTAAGGGAAAAAGAAGCCGGGACATGGGATATTATGCTTTTGATGCCGGCAAACGGTGCGTTGATTATGTTTGCTAAAATTTTTTCGCAGATTTTTATAATAACGGTAGGCCTTGTAATGGGAATAGGGCTTATACTGTTTGGGGTGTTTGGGGTGCCGATAAACGGAAATCTGTTTTATTTTTTCCTTTTAACGTTTTTCTTTATAATGGCTATGGGAGGAATTGCCCTTGTAATTGCCGCCTATTCAAACAGCGTCCTTGAAGTTTCCCAATATACCGTTTTGGTTATTATGCCGCTTTTGTTTTTAAGCGGGGCTTGGACACCGATTCATTCCATGGCGCCTTGGCTTCAAAAACTCAGCATTATCTCACCAGTTAAATATTACATAGAAGGTGCTCAGTCCATATTTTTCAGGGGAACTGAATTTATAGATTTACTGCCTTATTTTACCGGAGAGATTGTAATAGGTGCTGTTTTGTTTTATTTGGGATATAAAAAAATGGGAAGACTTTTCTAAAGGATAAAAATGAAAGACATTCAAAAAGAGTTTTTGGATAATAGAGATTTGACAAAAGATATGTGGAGGATGTTTAGGGTGCTTAGTGATTTTACGGATGCTTTTGAGGAGCTTGAAGACATTCCTCCTGCTATTTCTATTTTTGGAAGCGCAAGGGAAAAGCCTGGGAGTTATTATTATGAAAAAGCAACTGAAATTTCAAAAAAACTCAGTAATAAAGGTTTTGCCATTATTACAGGAGGCGGTCCTGGGATTATGGAGGCTGCAAACAAAGGTGCAAAAATAAGTATTGGGCTTAATATCGAGCTTCCTCACGAACAACATATAAATCCTTATGTAAAAATACCCCTTAAATTCAGATATTTTTTCACTAGAAAGGTTACATTTTTAAAATACAGTGTGGGAACCGTTATGATGCCCGGAGGTTTTGGTACGCTGGATGAATTAAGTGAAGTTTTGGTATTAATTCAAACAAAAAAAATGAGTAAAATCCCGGTTGTGTTTTTCGGAAGTGAATTTTATAAGCCGCTTTTGAAGTTTTTCGACACGATGCTTGAATACGGGTATATCGATGAAAAAGACAAAAAACTTTATCTTGTTACGGATGATGTAGATGAAGCGGTAGAATATGTCGTAAAAAATGCTTTTCATCCGAAAATAACGCATTTTTAAAAAATTAAACTCTTTTCTTTTTCCTTCCAAAAAGGAAAAAATACCTACTTTTTCTCTTGATAAAAACTTAAAAATCGCTTATAATTTCAACTCCAAACAGCGTGGCAAACCACGAGATCTTTAAAAAGGAATGAGAATGGAAAAAATCAGAATCAAACTTCAAGCATATGACCACAGAGTGCTTGATAAAGCGGTTTCTATTATTACAGATGCTATTAAAAGAACTGGTGCGGAAGTAAAGGGACCAATTCCTCTACCTACAAAAATCAGAAGATATACAGTTTTAAGATCACCTCACATCAATAAAGATTCAAGAGAACAATTTGAAATTAGAATTCACAGAAGACTTATTGATGTTGTTAACGCGTCACCTGATACAGTTGACCAACTTATGAAACTTGAGTTGGCACCAGAGGTGGATGTAGAAGTTAGGGCATTAAGTTAAGGAGAATTGAATGGAATTTATAGTTGAAAAAATCGGAATGAGTAGAACAGTAGGAGAGAAAAGCATCCCTGTTACACTATTAAAAATAGTACCAGCAAAAGTTTGCGAAATTAAAGAAGACGGGAAAGCATTGGTTGCTTATCCTAAAGGTAAAAAAGTAAATAAACCTATCGAAGGTATGCAAAAAAAATACGGACTAAGTAAAGAATTCAACAGATTTGTAGAATTAGCCGTAGCTAATACTGAAGCGGGAGATTTATCTCTTGAACCTCTAAAAGAAGCAAAAAAAGTAAAACTTACTTTTAAAAGCAAAGGAAGAGGTTTCCAAGGTGTTGTAAAAAGATACGGATTTGGTGGTGGACCGGGAAGCCACGGTTCAAGATTTCACAGAGCACCTGGATCAATCGGTAACTGTGAATTTCCAGGAAGAGTTATGCCTGGTAAAAAAATGCCGGGACACTATGGAAACAAAAATATTACAGTTAATGCTGAAGTAGTAGAATTTGACCCTGAAATGGGTGTACTTGTAATTAAAGGAAGTGTTCCTGGAGCAAACGGAAGCCTAGGAAAAGTAAGGATTGTGAAATGAGTGTAGAATTCAAAAAAGTAAATCAATTACCGGAAGATTTTCAAGGAATTAATCCACATAACCTTTATCTTTATGTAAAAGCTTACTTAGCTAATCAAAGAGCGGGAACTGCTCATACAAAAACAAGAGGTGAAGTAAGCGGTGGTGGTAAAAAACCATTCAGACAAAAAGGTTTAGGTAGAGCTAGACAAGGTTCGATTAGAGCACCTCATTTCGTTGGTGGTGGTGTAGCACACGGACCAAGAAACGAAAGAGACTGGTCTCAAAAACTTAATAAAAAACAAAAAAGAGTTGCGCTTAAATACGCTCTTAACGAAAAAGCTGAAAATGAAAAAATTTATGTTGTTCCAGAAGTTAAAATTGAATCTGGAAAAACTAAAGACGCACAAAAATGGTTAGATACATTCAATGAAAGAGATTATCTAATCGTAGTAGATAATATGGATGAAAAAACATATTTAGCATTCAGAAATATTCCAAACGTATATATTATTACACCGGAAGAATTAAACGCATATTACGCAAGCGTTTTCAAAAGTATTATTTTTGATGAAGCTGCATTTGATAAAGTTATAAAGGGCTAAGCTATGGCAGATATTACAGATATTAAATCAATCGTTTATACGGAAAAAGCTCTTAACTTACAAGAGCAAGGTGTTTTAGTAGTTCAAACATCACCAAAAGTGACAAAAAACCAACTAAAACAGATTTTTAAAGAGTATTTCGGTGTTACACCTATTAAAGTTAATTCACTTAGACAAAAAGGTAAAGTGAAAAGATTTAGAGGAATCGAAGGTAAAAGACCGGATTATAAAAAATTCTATGTTAAATTACCTGAAGATGCAAAACTTGAAAGCCTAAGTGTATAAGGATAGAAGATGGCAGTAAAAAAATATAAACCGTATACACCGTCAAGAAGATTTATGACTACGCTTGATAACAGCGATATTACTTCAAAACCGACGGTTAAAAAACTTTTAATTAAACTTCCGGCAAAAGCTGGAAGAAACAATATGGGAAGAATTACTTCTCGTCATAGAGAAGCCGGACATAAAAAACTTTATAGAATTATCGATTTTAAAAGAAATAAATTCGGTGTTCCTGGTAAAGTTATGACTATCGAATATGATCCTTACAGAAACTGTAGAATTTGTCTAATCAGCTATGCTGATGGTGACAAAAGATACATTATCCAACCTGAAGGTCTTAAAGTTGGTGATACTGTAATGGCGGCTGAAGCCGGTCTTGATATTTTACCTGGTAATGCTATGAAACTTAAAAATATTCCTGTTGGTACTGTTGTACATAATGTTGAAATGAAACCTGGTAAAGGTGGACAAATCGCAAGAAGTGCCGGAAACAGTTGCCAAATTATGGGACGTGAGGGAAAATACGTAATTCTTAGATTACCATCAGGTGAAATGAGAAAAATTCTTGGTGAATGTATGGCGACTATCGGTACTGTTGGTAATGCTGAATATCAAAATATTGTTATCGGTAAAGCCGGAAGAAGCAGATGGCTTGGAATCAGACCTCAAACAAGAGGTATTGCTATGAACCCGGTTGACCATCCACACGGTGGGGGTGAAGGTAGAAGTAAAGGTAATCATCCTGTTACACCTTGGGGTATGCCGACTAAAGGTTATAAAACTCGTAAGAAAAAACAATCTGATAAATATATCATTTCAAGAAGAAAGAAATAAGGATAGCTCATGGCTAGAAGTTTAAAAAAAGGTCCTTTTGTAGATGACCATTTAATGAAAAAAGTACTTAAAGCAAAAGAAGAAAAAAATCCTAAACCTATTAAAACTTGGTCTAGAAGAAGTACAATCGTTCCTGAAATGATTGGTCTTACAATTAATGTACATAATGGAAGAGATTTTGTTCCTGTGTATATAACAGAAAGACACATTGGTTTCAAACTTGGTGAATTCGCACCGACTAGAACTTTTAGAGGACATAAAGGTTCTGTTCAAAAGAAAATAGGTAAGTAAGGATAGGTGATGAGTAAAGCAACATTAAAATTTATAAGATTATCGCCAACTAAAGCAAGACTTGTAGCAAGAGAAATTCAAGGTATGAACGCTGAAGAAGCTCTTGCTAAACTTGAATTTATGCCGAATAAAGCGGCAAGAGTTATCGCAAAAGTTCTTGCTAGTGCTATCGCAAATGGCGGATTTGACGCTAATGAAGTTGTAGTTAAATCTTGTAGAGTTGACAGAGGTCCATATCTAAAAAGATTTAGACCAAGAGCTAGAGGAATGGCAAGCAGAATCCAAAAACCTACTGCTCATATCTATGTAGAAGTTGAAAAGGAAAGCTAATGGGTCAAAAAACGAATCCAATCGGACTAAGACTTGGGATTAACAAAAACTGGAGAAGTAGATGGTTTATTAACTACAATACTATGCCTGAGAATGTTCTAAATGACTATGAACTTAGAAAATTCTTAAAGAAAAAACTTTATTACGCAGGTATTAGTGATATTATCATTGAAAGAACACCTAAAAAAGTAAGAATTACTATTTTTGCCGCTAAACCTGGTATCATCATCGGTAAAGGTGGTAGCGAAGTTGAGGCTCTTAAAAAAGAACTTCAAAAATTAGTTGGAGATAAAGAACTTATCCTTAACATTAAAGAAGAAAGAAAACCTCAAATTTCAGCGCAGTTAGCGGCTGAAAACGTAGCTACTCAAATCGAAAGAAGGGTAGCGTTTAGAAGAGCTATGAAAAAAGTTATTCAAAACGCTTTAAAAGCCGGAGCAAAAGGTATTAAAGTTCAAGTTTCAGGAAGACTAAATGGAGCCGAAATGGCGAGAACTGAATGGTATCTTGAAGGTAGAGTTCCTCTACACACATTAAGAGCAAAAATCGATTACGGATTTGCTGAAGCTTTAACAACATACGGAATTATCGGTGTTAAAGTTTGGATATTCAAAGGTGAAGTATTACAAAAAAAAGGTAATCAAGTAGAATCTTCTACTGAGGAGAGAAAACCTCAAAGAAGAAGAAAAGGACGCAGAAATGTTAATGCCAAAAAGAACTAAGTATAGAAAACAACAAAAAGGTAGAAACAGAGGTAAGGCGTACAGAGGAAACAGCCTTGCGTTTGGAACATATGGACTTAAAGCCCTTGAGCTTGGAAGAATTAATTCAAGACAAATTGAAGCCGGAAGGGTAGCACTAAGTAGAACCATGAAAAGAACAGGGAAAATTTGGATTAGAGTATTCCCTGATAAACCTCTAACTGCTAAACCTGTTGGTGTGAGAATGGGTAAAGGTAAAGGTAGTGTTGAAGAGTGGGTAATGAATATCCAACCTGGAAGAATTATTTTTGAAATCACTGGTGTTGATAACGACACTGCGATCAGAGCTTTAACTCTTGCAGCTGCTAAATTACCATTTAAAACAAAAATAGTAACTATGGAGAGTGAAAATGAGCTATACTAAACTTAACGTAGCGGAATTAGTTCAAAAATCAGAAGCTGAATTACAAGAGCTTCTTAAAAACAAAAAAATGGAACTGTTCGAAACTAGAATGAAATTAAAAACTATGCAGCTACAAGATACGTCTCTAGTTTCAAAAATCAGAAAAGACATCGCAAGAATTAAAACTGCGATGAGAATGAAAAGGGGTAACTAATGCCTAAAAGAGTTATTCAAGGAAAAGTTATTAAAAAAACGGGTGATAAAACTATCAACGTTTTAGTTGAGAGAAAAGTTTTACACCCAAAATATCATAAAATTGTAAAAAAATTCAAAAAATATCTTGTTCATGATGAAAACAACGAAGCAAACGTTGGAGATATCGTAACTGCTATTGAGCATAGACCAATTTCTAAAAGAAAAACTTTTGTTCTTAAAGAAATTGTTGAAAGAGGAGAATAAGAATGATTCAACCATTTACAAGACTAAAAGTCGCTGACAACAGCGGTGCTAAAGAAATTATGTGTATTAAAGTTTTGGGAGGGTCAAAAAGAAGATATGCTAGAGTTGGTGACATTATTGTCGCCTCTGTAAAAAAAGCCCTTCCAAACGGAAAAATTAAAAAAGGTCAAGTTGTTAAAGCTGTAATAGTTAGAACTAAAAAAGAACTTCAAAGAGAAAACGGTTCTTTAATCAGATTCGATGATAACGCAGCAGTTATTATCGATGCTAAAAAAGAACCTGTTGGAACTCGTATTTTCGGTCCGATTGCTAGAGAAGTAAGACATGAAGGGTTCCAAAAAATTACATCATTAGCTCCGGAGGTGTTATAATGGCTGCTAGAAAAAATCTACCTCCTAAATTTAAAATTAAAAAAGGCGATACTGTAAAAGTTATCGCAGGAGATGACAGAGGTAAAACAGGTGAAGTTTTAAAAGTTATTCCTAAAGAAGCTAAAGTTATAGTTAAGGGTGTGAATATTGTTAAAAAGGCTGTTAAGCCAACTGAGCAAAACCCAAAAGGTGGTTTTGAATATATTGAAAAACCAATTCACATCTCTAACGTAAAAAAAGTAGAAGGTTAAGGCAATGGCTAGAACATTTGAAGTAAAAGAGAGATACTATAACGAAGTTAGACCTAAACTTGTTGAAGAATTTGATATCAAAAACCCAATGCTTATTCCTAACCTTGAGAAAATAGTAGTTAGTGCTGGTGTTGGTGAAGGAAGTAGAGATAAAAAATTCCTTCAAAGCGTTGCTGATACATTAACAATTATTACTGGGCAAAAAGCAGTAATTACTCCTGCTAGAAAATCTGTGGCAGGTTTTAAAGTAAGAGAAGGTATGCCTGTTGGTGTAAAAGTAACACTAAGAGGCGATATGATGTGGAACTTCTTACAAAAATTAATTTCTATTGCTCTTCCGAGAGTGAGAGACTTTAAAGGTGTTAACAGAAACGGATTTGACGGAAGAGGTAATTTTAACTTCGGACTTGATGAACAACTTGTATTTACAGAAGTTGATTATGATGACATTATCAAAGTTCACGGTATGAACATCAATATTTCAACAACAACTGAAGACGATAAACAAGCTGAAAGAATGCTTGAACTTATCGGATTCCCATTTACAAAAGGAAAGTAATATGGCAAAAAAAAGTATGATTGCTAAAGCTAAAAGAAAACCAAAATTCAAAGTTAGAGCATATACAAGATGCTCTATTTGCGGTAGAGTTCACTCTGTATATAGAGATTTTGGTATTTGTAGAATTTGCCTAAGAAAAATGGCAAACGAGGGATTACTCCCTGGTGTTAAAAAAGCAAGCTGGTAAAAGGATGCCACGATGATGAATGATATTATTGCAGACGGATTAACAAGAATCAGAAATGCCGCAATGAGAGGTTTGGAAGTTACTAAACTGAATCACTCAAAGCTAATGGAAGATGTTTTAAAAGTTTTTGAAGAAAAAGGTTATATTGAAAGTTATAAAGTAATTGAAGATGGAAATAAAAAATTTATTAACGTTACTTTAAAATATGATGAAAACGGAAATTCTGTAATTAATGAAGTTAAAAGAATTTCAAAACCTGGTAGAAGGGTTTATAAAGGTTATCAAGATATTAAAAACTTCAAAAACGGATTTGGTACTTTAGTTGTATCTACAAATAAAGGTGTATTACCAAATGATGAAGCTTACAAACAAAAAGTAGGCGGCGAAGTTATTTGTAGTATTTGGTAAAAATTAATAAGGAGAGCTTTAATGAGTAGAATTGGTAAGCAGCCCGTAAAGTTAGCTTCTGGCCTTGAAGCTAAACTTGAAGGGAATAAATTAAAAATTTGTAAAGGCCAAGAATGTAAAGAAATCGACACAAAAGGTGTCGTTAAAGTAAATATCGAAGGCGATACATTAACTTTTGAGCCTGTAAATGATGAAAAATTTGCTAAAGCTATGTGGGGAACTGTTAGAGCTTTAGCAAACAATGCAGTTATAGGACTAACTCAAGGATTCGAAAAGAAACTTGAAATAAACGGGGTAGGTTACAGAGCGGCTGTAAAAGGAAATGTTCTTGAGCTTCAACTTGGATATTCACACCCTATAAATTATGAAATCCCAAAAGGGATTACTATTACAGTAGAAAAAAATATCATTACTGTAAAAGGTAGCGATAAACAACAAGTTGGTCAAGTAGCAGCAGAAATTAGAAGCTTCAGAAAACCTGAGCCTTATAAAGGTAAGGGTGTTAAATATGTTGATGAACATATTATTAGAAAAGCTGGTAAAACAGCTAAAAAATAAGGGTGAGAGATGAGAAGAAGTAAAGCATTAGCTAAAAGAGATTTAAGAAGACTTAAAAGAAAAAGAAGAGTTAGAGGTAGAATAAGCGGAACGGCTGAAATGCCAAGAGTAACTATTTATAAATCAAACAAATACATCATCGTTCAAGCAATTGATGATGTTGCTGGAAACACTCTTGCGTTCTTAAACACAGCTCATCTTGAAGAAAAATTACCTTCAAATATTGAAGGTGCTAAAAAAGCGGCGGCTCTTTTTGCTGATAAATTAAAAGCTGCCAATATAGAAAAAGTTTCTTTTGATAGAAACGGATATAAATATCATGGTGTAGTTGCAGCATTTGCAGATACTCTAAGAGAAAATGGTATAAAACTGTAAAGGACATGGCAAATGGCTAAAAAACAACAAGTAATAAAAGATTATAATAGAGAAGAATTTGAAGAAGTAGTTGTTAATATCGGTAGAATTACTAAGGTTGTTAAAGGTGGTAGAAGATTCAGATTTAACGCCTTAGTAGTTGTAGGTAATAAAAAAGGAATCGTGGGAGTTGGAACTGGTAAAGCTAAAGAAGTTCCTGATGCCATCAAAAAAGCGATTGACGATGCGTTTAAAAATCTTGTAAAAATCGAAGGTATTCATGGTAATACAATTAATCATGACGTTCAAGCAAAATATAACGCGTCAAAAATTTTACTTAAACCGGCAAGTGAAGGTACGGGACTAATCGCAGGTGGTGCGGTAAGACCGGTACTTGAACTTGTTGGTATTAAAGATATTTTATCTAAATCCCTAGGTTCAAATGAACCTCATAACTTGGTAAGAGCTACAGTTGAAGCTCTAAAAATGATTAAAAGCAAAAAGGCGTAATCATGGCATTAAATAATTTAAAACCGGCATGCGGTTCTACTCATAAAACAAAAAGAGTAGGACGCGGACCAGCTAGCGGTTATGGTAAAACCTCTACAAGAGGGCAAAAAGGTCAAAAATCAAGAACTGGTTATTCTCATAAAAGAGGCTTTGAAGGTGGTCAAACTCCACTTCAAAGAAGATTGCCAAAAGTTGGCTTTACAACAAAAAGAGAAAAACCTCAAGCTATTAATGTAGATAAATTTACTCAGATTCTTGAGCTTGAAGAAATTACAACTGAGAGCTTAGGAAAAATAGTAAAGATTAAATCTAGAAATATTAAACTTATCGGAACAAAAGCTAAAGAATTAAAAGACAGAATAAAAGACGCTAACATAACAACTTCTGGAAAGTAAGGGTATGAATCCAATAGCTAAAAAAATTCTAATTACCCTTGGTTTCCTTCTCATTTATAGAGTATTAGCATATGTTCCTGTACCAGGGGTAAATTTAGATGTAATAAAAGAATTTTTTGCAGGTCATCAAAATGACGCATTAGGCTTACTCAATATGTTTAGTGGTAATGCTGTGAGCCGTATGAGTATTATCGCATTAGGTGTTATGCCTTACATTACAGCTTCTATCATTATGGAACTTCTGGCTGCTACATTTCCGAAACTGGGAGAACTTAAAAAAGATTCTCAAGGTTTTCAAAAATATATGAAAATAATTAAATACGCAACTGTTGCTATTGCTTTTATACAGGCTATTGGTATTGCGATGGGACTTTCTTCTATGACCGGAAGAATGGGTGAGAGTGCCGTTATGATAGATAAAACTACTTTTGTTGTATTGACAGCTTTTTCTATGCTTGGCGGTACGATGCTTTTAGTATGGATCGGTGAGCAAATAAGTGAAAGAGGTATAGGAAACGGCATTAGTTTAATTATTTTTGCCGGAATTGTAAGTGCTATTCCTTCTGCTATTGTCGGAATTTTAAATTTAGTTGATGTTGGAGAATTAAGTGTAATAGGCTTGTTAGTAATTTTAGCAATCGTGGTAGGAACTATTGCGTTTATTATTTATGTAGAACTTGCTGAAAGACGTATTCCGGTTTCTTATCAAAAAAAAGTTTTAATGCAAAACAGAATGAAAAGAATTATGAATTATATTCCGATTAAACTAAATTTAAGTGGTGTAATTCCTCCGATTTTTGCAAGTGCTATTTTAATGTTTCCATTAACAATATTAAGTGGTGTTACCAATCCTGTATTAGTACAAATAAGAGATTTATTAAATCCCAACGGATATTTATTTCATATTCTTGAATTTTTCTTAGTGATTTTCTTTGCATATTTTTATGCTTCAATAGTATTTAACGCAAAAGAAATTGCTGAAAATCTTAAAAAACAAGGTGGGTTTATTCCCGGAATAAGACCCGGTGAACAGACTGCTAAGTTTTTAAATGAAGTTGCTAGTAGACTTACATTTTGGGGGTCTTTATATTTAGGACTAATTACTGTACTTCCATGGTTACTTGTAAAACTATTAGGAATTAATTTCTATTTTGGTGGAACAGCCGTTCTTATTGTAGTACAGGTAGCAATTGATACTATGAGAAGAATTCAGGCTCAGCTTACCATGCAAAAATATGATACTTTATCAGTTACGGGGCTTTAAGCCCTTTTATTTTATTATGAGGAGATTAAATATATGGCAATTTCAATTAGGAAACCTAAAGAAATAGAAGAAATTAAAAAATCTGCTAAAATTGTAGCAAAAACTTTGAAATTACTTAGAGAAAATACAAAACCAGGAATTACTCCATTAGAACTTGATAAAATGGCGGAAGAATTTATTAGAAGTCATGGAGCTAGACCTGCTTTTAAAGGTTTATATGATTTTCCAAACAGTGTATGTATCAGTAGGAATGGTGTAGTAATACATGGTATTCCAAATAATGAACCTTTAAAAGAGGGTGATGTGGTAGGATATGATGTCGGAGTTGAATTGAATGGTTGGTATGGAGATGCTGCCATTACTGTAGGAGTTGGAAAGATTAAAGAAGAATATCAAAAAATGATAGACGTAGCAAGAGATGCTATTTATCATGCGGTTAAACATATTAAACCTGGGATTAGATATAAACAGATTAGTAAACTTATAGAAGATTATATTACTTCTCACGGATATGTTCCTTTAAAAGGGTATAGTGGTCATGGTATAGGTAGAAAACCTCATGAAGAACCTCAGATTTTAAATTATGTTGAAGGTAAACCGAATCAAGGGGAAAAAGTAAAAAACGGGCATGTTTTTTGTATTGAGCCTATGCTTTGTCATAAATGCGGTGAGCCTGTTTTAGCAGATAACGGATGGGATGTTTATTGTGAGGATATGGAAGTAGGTGTTCATTATGAACATCAAATTGCTATAATTAATAACAAAGCAGAAATTTTAACGGAGGAAGAATAATGGCAAAAGACGTTTTAGAAATTGATGGCACTGTGACTGAAGCATTACCAAACGCAATGTTTAAAGTAAAACTTGATGGACTTGATAAAGAAGTTTTGTGTCATATTAGCGGAAAAATTAGAATGAATTATATTAAAATTGTACCGGGAGATAAAGTAAAAGTTGAAATAAATCCATATAGTTTGGATAAAGGTAGAATTACTTATAGATATAAGTAATTTTCTTTTTATTCCTGTTTTTCTACGTTTTATCTACAAAGATTCTTATATAAATTATTTTATCAAATCCAAAAACTAATTGTCAAAAAAGCCTAAATTCAGGGGGATTTGATGTAACAAATGAGAAAAATCATAAAAATTTAAAAAAATTTTCCAAAATTTCCTTGACAGAAGGAAAGAAATATTATATACTTTCAATCCCAAAACGGGAAGGGCACTTAAAAGAGTGCGAGATGATTGAGAACTTAGATATAAGTATTATACACCCGAGAGGGCGAAGATTTATTATGGAATAGATAATAATAAAGCCCAA
>Ga0256842_1002052_pt1 | contig 15094 bp, 12 predicted proteins | sample 4559240metaG_FD_185973 | JGI IMG/M metagenome (GOLD analysis project Ga0256842, IMG submission 185973) | Hydrothermal vent microbial communities from Guaymas Basin, Mexico - 4559-240 | ecosystem: Environmental > Aquatic > Marine > Hydrothermal vents | place: Mexico: Guaymas Basin | collected...
CCCAATATTATTGGAGAGTTGTATGTAAAAATTCTAGTAGAGCAAGTACAGATGGTCCGGTTTGGACATTCACAACAGAAGATCTGCCCGGTATTGAGGCTACTCTATCTTACTACCCTGATATAAGTTACTATATTTCAGTTCCTGATGGAAACGGAATTACTAAATTTGGTGTCTATTACACACCTGCTGATGCCTGTGATTTAACCAAAATAAAAGCATATTTCTATGGCACAGAAGGATCACCAACTTCTTGCGAATTGAAATTTTATAGTGCTTTGGATGATGGCTCTGGATTAGAATATCCAAACACTCTTCTGCATACAGAAAATGTGCCAATCGCATCAATACCAGCCGGTTGGTCTGAACCAGAATTTATTTTATCATCTCCATTACATTTTAATGCCGGAGAAAACTTTTTTATAATTTATGAAATCACTGGCTTAAACCCTACAGATACCGTTAACTTATTAAGAAGTCATGGATCTACAAGTGGAGGCGAAGGAACGCATACAATTTGTGAATACAGTGGCTCATGGTATTATCACTCAAATTTATGGAGTAGTCCTTTTGAAATAGCAATGGATGCAACAGTAGAATATGCTGCTGCTATTCCTCCAAATTTCGCGATATCACCAAGTTCTGTAGATTTCTTGCAAACTGCAATTGGTGGTTGGAAAACTGAAACAATTACTTTAAGAAACGATGGAGGAGGACAGGTTGTTGTAAATTCAGTAGCATTATCCGGAGATACTCAAATTTTGCTTTATGATTATAATACTTATCCTGACACCTTATTAAGTAATGAATCTATCTCTGTAATGGTAGCTTATGGTCCTGATGATGAAGTTACAAATAATGCAACCCTTACAATTTCGGAAACAAGTACAACTAGAACAGAGCATGATGTGGATATTACCGGACAAGGATATTATCATAATAGCTGGGCTGCTGGGACACCAATGTTTGACCAACCACCTGCCGGCAATCAAGGAGATAATCCTTGGAGTATGAGTACATCTGATTTAGCTCCAAATTATCTGCATGCTGAAAATTTCTGGGGATTAACAGAGCCAATTCAAGCGATTGAGTTCTGGGGAATCAACTGGTATTATGATAATGGTTGGGAAGAATCAGATGCTGAAGATCCAATGACATTTGATATTAAATTCTATACTGATCATGCATCTGCTTATAGTCCTGATACAGAATTTGCATCATATACATTAACATTAAACAGAACAATAACCGATACAACATTCTCAAGCGGACCTGTTTATAGATATTTGGCAGATCTACCTACTGAAGTTGCATTAACCGAAGGCTGGATATCTATCCAAGCAACAACTGTAAGTTCTCCGGATGATCCTTGGTTCTTATGGAGTACATCACCAATTGGAGATCATGCTAATGTAAACTATAATTATAGTAGTTCAGAATGGGAGTATGCAGATAATGATTTAGCCTTTGCAATTTATGGTGCATTACAACCTCCTGTTAATGTAGAGATCAATATTTCAGGTACAAATGCTATTATTACATGGGATTCTGAACCAGGATTAGATTACAATGTATATTGTGATACTGATCCGTCAGGAGACTTCACCACACTACTTGGAACTGTTACTGACGGCAGTGGAAGTTATACTGATGTGCCAGAAACAGATGCGAAAAAATTCTACCGTGTAACAGCATCTTTTACAACTCGTGATAATCATATTCATCAAATACTACCAACTCTTACAAATACAAGAATCATTCGAGCCTTTGATAGTCCTATGGAAATGAATAGAAAAATATTGAAGAAGTAGAAGATATGGTTAGATTTTAAGGGGCAGCTTAGGCTGTCCCTTATTTTTTCGGGATTATCTCAATAATCTCCTGAATAAGCAGAATTTTCTTTTAAATTCAGGCACAAAAAAAAGGCGTCCTAAGACGCCTAATAAAACTTTATCTATAAAGAACTATTCTCCAAAAACTCCAATGTTTTCAGGAATAATCAATTCAGCTTCAGTGGCTTTTACTACATCATCCACAGATGTCCAATATGCTACTTCTTCCAAAACCAAACCGTCTTCAGTTACTCTCAACACTGCCATATCGGTAACAATCAGATCTACACATTTTGCAGCAGTTAATGGCAGGTTACATTTTTTCAAAATTTTGCTATTTCCATGCTTATCACAATGCTCCATTGAAATAATAACTTTTTTCGCACCAGTAACCAAATCCATTGCTCCACCCATTCCAGGAACTAATTTTCCAGGAATCATCCAGTTAGCCAAATTACCTTCTTGGTCAACTTGCAAAGCACCTAAAACTGTCATATCTAAGTGGCCGCCACGAATGATAGCAAAACTTAGGCAACTATCAAAATAAGAAGCACCAGGTGTTTCAGTAACAAATCCACCGCCTGCATTTATAAGATCAGGATCTTGATGTTCAGCATCAGGAGCCGGTCCAACACCTATCATGCCATTTTCTGTATGAAAATAAACTTTTATACCTTCCGGAATGTGATTAGCAACTTCGGTAGGAATTCCAATTCCCAAATTTACAAAATCACCATCTTGCAATTCTTGGGCGATTCTTGTTCCGATTAAAATTCTTTTCTGATTTCTATCCAACATTATTTCACCTCACTTTGCACAAGATAATCCACAAAGATCCCCGGCGTGATAACATCTTCCGGATTAATTTCGCCAACTTCCACAATCTCATCAGCTTGCACAATAGTTGTTTTAGCAGCCATTGCCATAATAGGATTTCCATTGCGAGCAGTTTTATAATAAACCAAATTACCGTGTTTATCTGCTTTAGCAGCTTTGATAAAAGCGTAATCAGCACTAATAGGCATTTCCAAAATAAATTCTTTTCCATCAAATTGGAATTTTTGCTTACCTTCTTCCACAACAGTATTTACACCAGTTGGAGTAAGAATACCGCCCAATCCTGCGCCTGCAGCACGAATACGTTCCATCAATGTTCCTTGCGGAATCAGCTCCATATCAATCTCATTCATTTGTGCTTGCGTGGATTTATTTGTTCCAATATGGCTTGTTTGCAAAGATTTAATCTGCTTATTTGTCACCAATTTACCCACACCTTTATCCGCAAAATCAGTAGAGATTGCGATCATATGAATATCTTTAGTTCCGGTTTCACACAGAGCATCTACCAATTGATCAGCAACACCAGCCACTAAGAATGATCCGAACATCACCCGATCATGTGGTTGAATCATTTTTGCTGCTTCAGCAGCAGTGATAATTTTCGGCATACTTTTCTCCTAAAATAATATTATTTTTCTTTGTTTTGTTCTGCATAATGGAAAGCTATAAACGAAGCTACATCAGTAGCATAACTTCCAGTTCCAAATCCTGCATCATAACCTAATTCAATAGCTAATTCATGGTTAATTCTAGGACCTCCGCAAATAAAAAGCATTTTATCTCGTAATCCTTCTGCTTCAGCCATCTCAATTAAGCGGGTAAGATTTTTTATATGGATATCTTTCTGAGTAACAACCTGAGACACTAAAACCACATCGGCATTCATTTCTCGAGCTTTTGCCAATAATTCTTCACTAGTAACTTGAGCACCCATATTCAAAGCATTAAAGCAGCTATACCTTTCTAAACCATATCTATGATCATAACCTTTCATATTCATAATTGCATCAATACCAACAGTATGAGCATCACTTTCTATACAAGCTCCGATTATTGTTAATTTTCTTCCTACATGTTCTTCAACGAATTTTTCTGTTTCTTTCATATCCATTACAGGAGTATCTACTGTTTTTACTTTTATTGAAGTAAGATCAACAGTAACAGCAGTATTTGCATAGGCAATAAAGTGAGTAAAACCTTCTCCCAAATCTTTGAAATAGCAAACTTCAATTTCGCTAAATCCCATTTTAGTGAGTAAAACTTTTGCGGCTTCTTTACCTTGTTCATTTGCTGGTGCAGGTAAGGAAAAAGAAAGCTGCATTCTGCCATCATCAAGAGTGTCCCCGTAAGGTTTAATTCTGGTTGGATCTATTTTTATAGACATTCTTCCTCCTAATCTAATCCTAATTCAGCTTGCATACGTTCCATAAATGGATTGAAATAGTCCTCTGACTTTTTAAATACACCAGATAAACCTTTTCCACCGGTTTCTGTACGCTTGATATCAGCAAATTCGCCATCTGCCATTGCAGAAAATAATCCTTTCTTTGATACTCGACCCAAAAATTCTATCGCTTCATCCAATACATAATTGGCTCTTTGATTAATGAATCCATCTTTTTTCAATTCAATTTCATCAGTGAAATTCCTAGTTGCATTAAATATATATTCAGCATTTTCGATTGCAATAGCACGATCCACCAAGTGTGGTGTATGAATAGCTTCTGTCATCATTCCAAGTAATTGCACACCTTGTCCTGTCATTTGACTAATCATATTAAACATACCGTTTAACAGATGTGTACGGAAAATATTACCTGTTGCAAATTTAGTTGGCGGCATATATTTAAGAGGGCAATTAGGCAATAAAGTTTTGGTTAGAAGAGCATGAGCCAACTCATAATTAAAACTGTTTTCAATGGCAGGATTAATTTCAAAGGCGTGACCAATTCCCATCTTTTCGTGTTTTACTCCGGAAAGAAGAGCAAATTGTTCATTAATTAATTGTGATGCAGTAACAGTGTAAGCTTTTTCAATCGCATCAGAAGTTGTAAGATAATTATCTTCTCCTGTTTGGATTTCAATTCCGGCATAAGCATTTATCATACGGCTGAAATATTGATCCAAAAGAGTTCTTTTCATATTAATATCACGGAATAATATTCCATACATAGCATCATTCAGCATCACGTCCAATCGTTCGATAGCGCCCATTGCAGCAATTTCCGGCATAGCCAAACCCGAAGCGTAATTTGTAAGATGGATATATTTCCCAATCTCTTCGCCAACTTCATCCAATCCCGCACGCATGATACGGAAATTTTCTTGAGTTGCAAAAGTTCCGCCAAAGCCTACGGTGGTAGCTCCATAAGGAACATAATCCAATAATGATTGAGCAGTTGAACGAATAACTGCAATAATATCAGCACCTTCACGTGCAGCAGCTTTTGCCTGTACAACATCATCATAGATATTTCCCGTAGCAACAATCACATAGATTGATGGTTTTCTACGAGGACCAAATCTCTTATGAGCATCTTCGCGGTATTGAGTTTGTTTTTTAATATGATTAAGCATTTTTTCTGTAAGTTCATCAATGCATTGCATCACTTTTTTTTGATCTTGGGCAGGAACAGCGGTAAGATCAAGTTTACCGGCAGCAACTTCATCAGCAATTTCTTGTGCACTTTTTTCAGTAGCAACCATCGCATTTGCCACCCAATAAGCAGCACCGCGTTCTATGGCTTTCTTTTCGATCAAATGATCAACAACAATATTAGGGATGGGAGTTTCTCCCACAGCTTTATCAATTCCCATCAAACGCAGAACTGTTCGCTCTATAGTAGATGATGTGTAGCCCTTTAAGAGCCAATCCAAGGAATTAACAATTTCTTTAGCATAGCCTCTAGCTTGCTCAATTTTTTCCTTATCAATAGAAAGATGTATCACATATCCTCCGAGAATATTTATTTTGTATAAACTTAACCAATAAATCGCATCTATTCGTCAAGCTGAAATTTGCAATAAAAAAATGTCTTATCAATCGTTTTATAATTTTTGGGGGAAATGCTTTAATAATTACGGCTAGAAAATAAAGTTCTCAAATTCTGATTTGATTTTTTTTTAAAACAATCTATTTTTCCGAGCACATTCGATAATTTCTATAGCAGCAATTCCGGCTAAATCCGAGGACAACTCCAGTTCAATTATTTTATTGGAATTTCTTTTGGAAAGACCAAATTCATAAGCTTTATCATAATATTTAAGTGCAATTTCAGCCGCTGTTGCAAAATCATCATTTTCCAAAGCCATAATTGCATTTTTATAATTTTCTCCGCCTAATCTCTTTGCAATTCGTTCAAAAGATTCAATAAGATATAACTTATCATAGCCTGTATAATCTTCCACCAATCTTTTTACTCTATCAATCAATTGGACAACAATCTTAATAACTACAGCACTCCGCATTCTATTAAAGAGATAGTCATTGATCTGGCACCGACCTATCATTCTGCTTTCATCTTCAAGCCAGAGAGGTTTTGAAAAGTCTAACTTTCTCCACTCTTCATAAAGTAAATTTTCAAAATGTTCATTTGATGGTTGTGGCAAAGTTGGAGAATATCCGAAAGCACTTCCTTTATGAATTGCAATTCCTTCCAAGTCGATAACCTGTTGTCCCATCTCTTTTAGTTTTAATAATTTTTCTGTTTTCCCACTACCGGTCATACCACCTAAGATAATAATTTTTATCTCTTTATTAAATTCTGCTCTTATAAATTTTTTATAAGCTTTATAGCCACCTTCCAATCGAAAAGAATCGATTTTTGCCGCTTGCAATAGATGACAAAAAGCATTCGATCTATTTCCGCCACGCCAGCAATAAACCAACACAGGTTTACCTTCTGCAGCAAGTGTTGCTTTTTCCAAATATTCCATTGAATTTTTAGCAGCATATTCCAATCCCACAATCATAGCATTTTCTTTACTCACTTGCTTATATCGTGTTCCTACATCTGCTCTTTCTTCATCTGAAAATAAAGGGATATTAATTGCCCCCGGAATATGAGCTTTATTATACTCTCCGGGAGATCGTACATCTATCAAAGTATATTTTTTACGTAAAGTAAGAAAATCATCTGTTGTAACTAATTTTATCATTTATTATTCATTATCCTCATAATTCTCTTCTTGGCAGAGAAATAATAATTTCCGTTCCAACGCCTTCTTTACTACTTACATTTATTGTACCACTGTGGAACTTCACAACCGTGTATATTAATCCCATTCCTAAGCCACTTCCTTCTCTTTTTGTAGTATAAAACGGATCAAAGATTCTTGGTAATTTATCTTTGGAAATACCACAGCCGGTATCTTTAAAAATTATAACCTGTTTATCTATCTCTTCCATGACTTTTATTGTTAATTTCCCGCCATCAGGCATAGCTTGTATCGCATTAATTATAATATTAATAAAAGCACTTTTAAGGTTAATTTCATCAAATTTGTTATCTGCTATTTCGCTATCTTTGGTAAGTTCCAGTTCTACATTACCCTTAACGAATTTACTTTTTAGCAAATTGCAAGTTCTAATCAATAAATCATAAAGATTATGTTGTTTTAATTCCATATCATGTGGTGCACTAAAATTTATTAGTTTTCCGATTGTATAAGTTGCATCCTTTATGGAATCATGAATAATATTAATCAATTCCATAAATTCCGGTTTTTTATCAATATCCGATTCCAACAATTGAATAGCCGAACTAATATTACTAAGAGGATTTTTGATTTCATGAGCAATACCACCGGCAAGTTCGCCGATTCCGGACAAACGTTCCGTATAGAGTAATTGTTGTTGAGATCTTCTTTGCTCGGTAATATCCCAGAAAATCCCTAAAATACCTATGAGATTTTGATTTTCATCATAAATTGGTGTTTTAACAGCGTGGTAAAATCTTTCATATCCATCTTTTTTCCAACGTTCATCAAATTCAATGGTTTTTTCTTCTTCAATCACAACCGTATCATTCTGTCTAAAATTTATAGCAAATTCATAATCAAAAATATCATAATCTGTCTTACCTTTAATGTCATCATTAGTTTTACCTATTAATTTCAAAAAACTCTTATTTGCCAACACATATCGCAACTTAACATCTTTATAGAAGATATTTTGAGGAATATGCTCTAACAATGTTTTATATTGCAATTCGCTTCGGATTAATTGTTGCTCAACTTTCTTTCTTTCATCGATTTCATGAGTAAGTTTGATATTGGTCTCCAGCAATTCTGCTGTTCTTTTATTAACAGCTTTTTCCAAGTCAGTATTAATATATTCTAACTTATCTTGAGCTTTTTTTAATTGAGTAATATCTTGAGCAACACCTAAAAGTTTTTTCTCTCCACCAATAACAATTGTCTTAATTTTAGTATTATACCAATTTTCTTCATTGCTAATGATATCAAAAGATTTTATGATTTGTTCACTATCAAGGTCATTTTCGAAAACTTCTTTATCTAAAGCCGCACATGCGTTAAAAATAGATCTATATTCAGGCAATTTAGGGATAAGGTCTTCTATTTTCTTTCCAATTAGATCTTTTTCTTCTAAATGATAATAATTTATTAAAGCAAGGTTTACAACTTCATACTCTAAATTTTCGTTTTTCAAAAATAACTGAACCGGAAGTGAATCTATGATAGAAGTCAATAGAGTCTTCTGATTTTTTAATTTTAATTCTGCTCTTTTCCTTTCATAAACCTCTTTTTCTAATAATCTGTGAGAGCGAGCTTTTAGTTGATAACGATAAAATATAATAAATATTAAAAGGAATAAAGAAAATAAAAGATAGAGCAAAATAATCATTCTAGAGTTTTTTTCTTCTTCTGCTTTTTGCAATTCAAGAATTTTTTTCTCTTTCAACGAAGTTTGATACTTCATTTCCATATCTTTATTGGCAGTTAGGATTCTTTGATTGGCAATCTCTTCATGTATATTACTGCGTTGTTGATAATGGTGTAATGCGTTCTTATAATCCCCAAGTTTTTCATACAAATTAGAAAGATTTTCATGAGCTATTTTCTCTGTATTTTTATATCCGTATTTTTTAGATAATTCTAGAGCCTTATTCCCATATTCAAAAGCTTTATCATAATCTCCAATATGAGTATATGCTTCACAAAGTAGATTATAAGTAATTAAGTGATTATGTTTATATTGTAAGAATTTATCTCCTTCAATTTCCAGCATTTCTTGAAAATCTTTAATTGCTGATTCATAATCACCTTGGTACATTTTCAGAATAGCCAGATTACTTTTTGCTGAAACAATACCTCTTTCAGAATCAATTTTTTCTGCTATTTCCAGTGATTTATTGTAATAGTCTTCAGCAATTTTGAATTGCCTTTTCCTTTTATAGATTGAGCCAATTTGACCAAGAACAGACATCTCTTTGAAATCATCTTTTTCGATAGCTAAAAGATCTTTTGCTTTTAACAAATTATCCATTGCAGAATCATAATCTTCAATTGCTTTAAAAACTAATGACAATTTGCTATAAATTGCTATTTGCCGGCTATAATTTTTAGTCTGCTGATAAATTTTCATCGCTTCAAGATATTTTTGGCTAGCGTCAAAATATTTTGCTTGATCACGATCATAATTACCTTGATATTCGTAAATTTTTGCTAAGTATTCCTTAATATTTTTCGCATTAGCTACTCTACTCATTTTTATTAAAAGGTTTCTACCTTTATCATATTTACTATAATTTCTAAATAGGGATGCAATTTTAAAATGAACAGACATCAGCTGATCACTACTAATCTTTTTCGCATAATATTCGATTTTGTGGATCTCATTATCTATATCATTGATTTCATTTTGTAATTTGTATTCTAAGATATCCAAATATATTTCGCAATTTCTCTTATAGTCATTTTTAGTTATATTAGACTTCAAACTATCAATATAACTATCATTCCGGATATCTTTAGCAAATAAAAGATTCGAGAATAAAAATAATATTATCAATAAAACATTTTTCTTCATTTTAGCCCAATCTACTCTCAATAGTGTTCAATAATTCTTGGTTATTAAATGGTTTCTCTATGAAAATCACATCTAATTCCTTTATTTTTTTTATTATATTTTCTTCCAAATATGCTGCCACTAAAATCTTTATTATCGGCTTATCTTTTATTATTGAGATTAATTCTAACCCAATAAGATCAGGCAAATTCAAATCTGTAACAAGAACATCATAATCATTATTATTTAAGAATTCAATACCTTCATTCCCAGTTAAAGCAGAATCTACTTTATAATTATTACGTTTGAAAATCGACGTCATAATGAAGTTAAGAGCTTTATTATCATCAACTACTAAAATTTTTTTCATAGAAACCTCAAATAATTTAAATACGGGAAGCCGGAAAGCTTCCCGAGAATATTTTTTACCAACCTCCGGAAGCTCCTCCGCCACCGAAACTACCACCACCACCGGAAAATCCGCCAAAACCTCCACCACCAAAGCCACCGCTTCGATGATTTCCGCCACCTAACATATTCCCTAACAGCAGTGCTGTGAATAATCCTCCACGTCTTCCTCGGAATACTCCTGAAAAAATAAATATAAGAAATATTATTGTTCCGATTGGCATAGATTTTCTAGAATCATTATTTCTGGTTTCTCTATATTTTGCAAGCTCTTCATTGGAAATTATTGTTTCTCCTCTTATCTCAGATGAAACAATGCCAAGTGCTTGCTTTATTCCTTCATAATAATCACCTTTCCTAAATTCCGGTGAAATTACATTTCTGATAATATATCCGGCTTTTAAATCTGTGATTATTCCTTCCAAACCATACCCGACCTCGAAACGAACTTTTCTATCATTTACTGAGATTAGAAGCAAAACGCCATTATCACGATCTTTCTGACCTAAACCCCATTCTTCAGCAACTCTAAGCGAGTAATCTTCGAGATCTTCGCCTTGAAGAGACTTGATTGTAAGTAAAGCAATTTGTGCTGAAGTTTCTCGTTCTGTTTGTTGTAACATCTCTTCCAAAGCTCTTTCTTCGCGTGAAGATAAAATGCCTGCTTTATCGTTTACTCTACCTTCTAATTTTGGAACTTTTAATGCAAAAATATTTGCTGTAACAAATAGTATCATTAGGATAATTACATATCTTTTTTTCATAATTTATCGCTCCAAAACTTCTATTTCATTGCTAAGTTCATTTTCATCATCCGCTTGAATTGGAAAATTTTCAGCAAGAAGATCACCACAGATTTTTATAGCTTCCACCAAATTTTCTGTTGCTGTTTTAGCTTTGATTCCATCAACGATTTTCTGCACAATATCATTCCATTTTTCCTGCGGGATTAATTCATTAATTCCACTATCGGCAAGCAATTCCACTCTTTGTTCCAAAACAGAAATAAATATTAGAATTCCTGTTCTGTGAACAGTATTATAGATCCCACTTTCCACAAAATGCCTCAAAGCACGTTCATGCACTTTTCTTTGCATCACTTTTTTACTGCATATCAAACGATCAATAGCAGGAATATTAGAAAACAAATATGTTATCGTAATTACTAAAAACGTGCTAAATCCATAAAAAGCAGTAAGATAAACATTATTATAATCCCAAAATTTACTACTTAGCCAATTTTCCAATGAGCTATGAAAAAATAACAAAACTAAGAAATAGACAAATCCTACAATTACAGAAAAGAAAAGTTCATAGATAGCATAATCATAGCTTTCGGCAATAATAGCAGTTCCAATTTCACCGCTGGTTTTACTTTCGGCTTCAGCCACAGCAGCGCTTATTTTTTCTCTATCTTCTTTAGATAATTTCATAAACTAATCCTTAAAATTCTACATTAGGTGCTTGTTCAGCTCCTGCTGTAGATTTGAAATATGGTTTTTCTTTAAAACCGAACATATTTGCTAAGATCACACGTGGGAATTGTTTGATATAAGAATTAAAAGCTTGAGCTGATTCATTGAATCTTTTTCTTTCAACAGCAATACGATTTTCTGTTCCTTCCAATTGATCTTGTAAAGCCAGAAAATTTTCATTTGCTTTTAGCTCCGGATATTTTTCCATAACTACCATCAATCTTTGCATAGCACCACCCAAAGAGTTTTGTGCTTGTTGGAATTTCTGGAACATAGCAGGATCATTTAGAACTTGATCGGAAATATTAAAAGTTCCACCGGCTTTTGCTCTTGCTTCCGTTACCATTTTGAAAGTTTCTTGTTCATGCTTTGCATAACCTTTCACAGTATTAACCAAGTTTGGAATTAAATCATATCTTCTTTGATATTGATTTTCTACTTGGCTCCATTTTGCTTTTACACTTTCGTCCATTTTTACCATTGAATTATAAGAATTCACACCATAAGAATATAAAGAGAATAATATTATTACAATTATTCCCAAAACTACACCGCAACCAATTTTAAATTTTTTACTCATATAAGCCTCCTATTATCTTTCTTAAATTATCTTCACTTAAATATTTCTGCCATCTTGCAAATCCTACTTCACTACTTGTTGCGCTATAAATCAAACGCATTTCTCCAAATGTTTGAGTTTCGAAGAAAAGAAATATCTCATCTTGTCCATCTTCCATATGATATTTCCATAATTCATAATCTCGGTTTTGGAAAAACTGCTGATCTAAATTATCTAAATCATCAAATTTACCTGTATTCCCTTCATAAACTTCAAAGGGTTCACCATATTTTACATAAATCCTTCCTTTATCAGATTCCCAACCTGCTCGAGCACCGCTGAAATTTTTATTTGCATATTCTATTCTTTGTTCAATATGAGCCAAAAATTCATTTTCCTCTGAAAGTGGATTCGGATCTAATGATTTCCAAAAGCTCCTCACATAATATTCTCTCTCCTCTCCTTTTAATTTGCTATAAACTTTCTTCTGATTCTGGTTCATAAAATAATTTGCCAATTTATACTCTTTTTCCAAGTCAACAAATATCCTATTTATCTTAGAAGATTTAGTATAATCACTCTTTTTTCTCGGCTTTAAACTTAAAGAACTTAAGCATAAAATTTGCATAACAAAAATGAACACTATTATTTTTTTATTCATTTTCCCTCTTTCATAAGATTTTTAGCACAATTAATAATCTCTATATCCACGCCTAAGAAAGCAGCTATCATCATAGCCGAACGAGGTGGTTCTGCTCCTGCTTCTACCTTTTCTAAAGAATAATCCATATAGCGATGTAATTCTTGTAATCGAGCTTCCAATGTGGTCTTGCTTTTCAAACCGTTTATCTCATCAACTCGTAATCCTTTAATTCGGTAATGAGTAGCACTTTTTAATGTGGAAGGTAATGTAAAATGTGTAGCTGAAAAACAAATAGCATTCTTCTTCTCAAAGGTCTTTAAAATTGCAGTTGAAAAAGCTTCACCCTCTTGAGGATTTGTTCCACGAGCAAATTCATCAAAAAGATATAATCCAAAACCTTGCTTTTGCAAAGCTTCATCAACAGCCACTATTTCAGAGCCAAAACTACTTAAATCCATCCTATTTGATTGTAATCCGCTAAAATAGATAAAATCAAATAGTGGCACGGTAGCTTTCTCACAAGGTAATGGTATTGCATAAGCAGCAAGATATGCAAATTGACCGAGAAGTTTTAAAATTGTCGTTTTCCCTCCCATATTTGCTCCGGTAAGAACGTTTATATTATTGGAAAAACTAAAATCTAATTTTTGGAAAAGCATTCCATTTTTTTTCAAATCTAGAAAGATTGGCAGATTAACAGCTTGCTGAAGATCAAATTTTCTATTTTTAGTAATTTCCGGAATCGAACAATTATATTTATTACCAAAATCTGCCTTCACCAAAGATACATCAAAAGAAGCAACTTCATCCAACGCTTTATAAAGATCATCTTCATACACAGAAATAACTTTGGTTATTTCCACTCTAACTTTTTTCTCTTCGATTGCTAATTCGTAATTTAATAAATCCAACTCTTGTTCTATTTGCAAAATTGATTCATTTTTACGTAATCTATAGGTGTTATTAGCAAAATTCTCACTTTCCAAACTAAAATTTTTGGAATTTTGTAACAGTGAATTTAATTCTTTATTATAGCGAGAAACCACAATTTTATCATTGATTTCATCGATTTCTAATTCTTGTTTAGCAGATTCTATTAGATTTTGCATTTTAAAATTCAAACTATTTTTAAGATTAGAAATCTTTGCTTTTATCTCAGCATATTCTTTAGAATATAAATTGCTTAGATGAAAAGCCGGAGAACGTTGACCATCCTTATCCAAGAAAAGAAATAATTCATCCAAATTAGGAATTTGTTGAATGCTATCCAAATTATTATCAAGCAATAACTTCCTAAGATTAGCACTAAAATAGAGAAAGTTTTTAATCTCGAAGATCTCATAAATTTCCAACGTTTTCAGATTTCCGGCGCGTTGGACAACTTGGTAAATAGGATCTATATGCAAAAGTGAGTTTCTGGCACTTTCCCAAAAGTCATAACGATTTTTAAGAGTTTGCATCAATTTGCCAATAATTCCATACTGCTTAGTAATGGCAATTTCATCACCACAAGTGTATGGTTTAATACGTTTTATATAAACTCTACCTAATGCTGAAATTGGTTCTATCAAATCATTAATATCTTTCAAATTCAAAGCTTGGTAAGATAATTTATCTAAATACATTAATTTCCTTTTTTTGAATAATTTTCCATAATTTCTAGCTCAGTAATATCAATTACCGGAATTTCAGGAAATCCTTTTCTGATTTCTGAACGCAAAATTTCACAATCCAAATGATTTCCTTTCACGGAATAGCTATTTAGCACAATTGCGTCAATTTTAATTTTATTAATTACACACGTTTTTTCAATAATACGCTCAAGTTGATCAAATTTTAATTGTATATGTAATGGATGGTAAAATATAAAGTTCACATTTTCCAATGCCGAGTGTAGTTTTTCAAAATTTCTTGCAGTGAAAGCTTTGGGAAAATAGATCCATTCAGCAGCATCAATATTTGGAATTTCTAATATTCTTTTTTCTTGATTTAATATTGAATTCAATTCGGTAATAAAAATTTTATTATTAAATTTATAAGAAATTTTTGTATAATCATCAATTGGTATTTTTATTTTAGGAATGTTCGCTAATAGGGCAATTCTGGAAGTTTCTTTATTAATATAATCCAGATCACCGCCGGATGCACCTGCAACCAATAAAATTGTGTCTATTTCATTGGAAAGAGCAATTGATTTCCTATCTAAAGATCCATCAATAAATACATGATTTGCCCCAAAAGATAAAATCATCTTTGCTAATTCCACTTGGTCAGATGCTGTAGCTGGTCCTATTATTTCAGAATAAA
>Ga0256842_1002053_pt1 | contig 15086 bp, 13 predicted proteins | sample 4559240metaG_FD_185973 | JGI IMG/M metagenome (GOLD analysis project Ga0256842, IMG submission 185973) | Hydrothermal vent microbial communities from Guaymas Basin, Mexico - 4559-240 | ecosystem: Environmental > Aquatic > Marine > Hydrothermal vents | place: Mexico: Guaymas Basin | collected...
GTTTTAAGCAGGTAATGGAATTTTTAAACAGGACAAGGATTCATGTGGCAGCTCAGGGAGTAGGTATTGCAAGAGCTGCCTTAGATGAGGCAGTGAGATACACAAAACAAAGAAAGCAGTTTGGAGTTCCTCTTGCCTCTTTTCAGATTACTCAATTTAAGATTGCTGAAATGGCAACCATGATCAGGGCTGCCAGAAATCTTTACTATGAAGCTGCTTGGAGTGTGGATAAGGGCAAGATCGATCCAGGACTTATTGCAATGGCAAAGTGGTATGGAGGATATGTGGCTGTGCGCTGTGCTGATGAAGCACTTCAGATGCATGGAGGCTACGGTTATATAGATGAATACAAGGTTCAAAGGTTATACAGGGATGCAAAGATAATAGAAATATATGAAGGCTCAAAGGAAGTAGAAAAGCTGGTTGTAGCTAAATCTATACTGCGGTGAGGGATGTTTTATGAAAAGGATAATAAATATGAGGCAGATGTCTGTTAATCAAAAAGGCGTGATAAAAAAGGTTTCTGCAAAGGGAGAGATGGGAAGAAGGATAAGGGAAATGGGTCTTGTTCCGGAAACTCCTATCCAGATTCAGGGTAGAGCACCGCTAAAAGACCCTGTAGCAGTAAAGGTAAGAGATTTTGTTCTCACTTTAAGAAATAACGAAGCCAATTACATAATGGTAGAGGTAGATATAGAAGAGGATCAGAATGAAAAAGCTTAAGATAGCACTTGCAGGAAATCCTAATTCTGGAAAAAGCACAGTATTTAATGCACTTACAGGTGCAAGACAGCATGTAGCAAATTACCCTGGTGTTACTGTGGAGAAAAAATACGGTGAGGTGGAATACAAGGAGTGTAACATATTGGTGGTTGACCTGCCAGGGATATATTCATTGACCGCATATTCCATTGAGGAGATAGTGGCAAGAGACTTTATTCTTAATGAAAAGCCAGATTTTGTAATAGACATAGTAGATGCGTCCAATCTGGAAAGGAATCTCTATCTTACTGTTCAGCTCTTAGAGATGGGAGCTCCTGTTATAATTGCATTGAACATGATGGATCTGGCAAGTTCAAGAGGGATGATAATTGACCATGAAAAACTTTCTGAACTCATGGGAATTCCTGTGGTTCCCATGATAGCAAGGGCAAATAAGGGAATAGACAAGTTATTGGATACCATTGTGGAATTTGGATGCGAAGGTAAAAAGGAATGGAAACCTCTTGTTATTTCATATGGAATGGATATTGATGATGCCATAAGAGAGATAGAAGAGCTTATAAAAGATTCTAATATTGTCAAAAGATATCCTACAAGGTGGCTTGCCATAAAATACATAGAGCAAGATACTCAAATATTAGAACTCCTGAAGAAGGATTCTCAGCTCTTTGAAAAGATGCAAGATATATATGAAAGACTCCAGAATCATGTGCTCAACACCTTAGACGAAGATCCAGAGGCCATAATAGCAGATCACAGATATGGATATATTGCTGGTATAACCAGAAAGGTGGTTAAGAGAAAGGTTGAGGAAAGACTGAATCTTTCTGACAAGATAGACAAGGTTCTGACCAACAGGATCTTAGGCCCTGCATTGATGTTGTTTATAATCTATTTTGCTTACAAATTTACCTTCAGGGTAAGTGAAACCCCGACGCAGTGGTTAGAGAATATTTTTTCATATATGAAGCAGGTTGCGTGTTTATTCCTGCCAGATGGAATTCTCAGATCACTTGTGGTTTCAGGTATAATAGATGGTGTGGGTAGTGTGGTGGGCTTTGTCCCTCTTATCATGGTTATGTTTTTCTTTATAGCAATACTGGAAGACTCTGGTTATATGGCACGAATTGCATACATGATGGATAGGGTGCTGAGATGGTTTGGTCTTCATGGCAATTCCATACTGGCACTTATTGTCAGTGGTGGAATATCTGGAGGATGTGCTGTCCCCGGGGTATTTGCCACAAGAACCCTGAGAGGGGAAAAGGAAAGAATAGCTACCATATTAATTACTCCTTTCATGAACTGTGGAGCAAAGCTTCCAGTTTATGCCATGCTAATAGGCGCATTTTTTTATAAGGATAAAGCAAGGATTCTTCTATTACTGACTATGATGTCGTGGGGTTTTTCCCTCATTGCTGCAAAACTGCTCAGAGTAACAGTGTTAAAAGGGCCAAGTAGTCCTTTTGTTATGGAGCTTCCTCCTTATAGGCTTCCTACTGTGAAAGGTCTTGCCATACATACATGGGAGAGAACATGGCAGTATCTGAAAAAAGCAGGCACAATAATTTTGGGTTTTTCTGTACTCATGTGGGCATTAATGACCTTTCCAGGACTCTCTAAAAAAGATCTTCAATCTTTTGAAACCAAAAGGTCTTCAATTTTTAATGAACTCTTAAAAGCAGACAGTAGCAAGAGATGGATAAAAAGTGCTAAAGATATAGAGGAGTTAAATACTCTCTACGCAAGATATTCACAGCTTATGGAAAAAGGGGATAAGATAGCAATTGAAGAGATGAAAAAATCACGCTTTTTCCCTCTTATTGAAGGCGCATATTATCTGGAAAATGGTTTAGATAAGAGCAAATTCAAGAGCTTACCAGATGAATTAAAAAAAGTGGTTCAGGCTTATGTTGAATTTAGAAAAAAGATGCAGCTCTTGAAAAAAGAGAAAGAACTTGTAAAGATAAATAAAACCTTTGCCGGATACTTTGCAAAAAAAATGGAATATATTACTGAACCACTGGGATTTGACTACAGAGTCAATATTGCTCTTATAGGAGGATTTGCTGCAAAAGAGGTTATTCTTTCTACACTTGCTACTGCATACTCCATAGGAAGTGAGAAAAAAGGGCTTTCACTTTCTGAAAGATTAAGAAATGATCCTTCCTGGGATAAAGGAAAGGCATTTGCACTTATGGTTTTTATAATGCTTTATGTGCCATGTATGGCAACAGTAGCAAGTATTGTGAAAGAGACATCTTGGAGGTGGGCAATCTTTTCTATATGTTTTAATCTTCTTTTTGCCTACACAATATCATTTGCGATTTTAAATCTCAGCAGATTGCTGTAGACTAAAAAATAGAGGAGGAGACCGTGATGACCCAGATGGAAAAGATTCCTTTTACAAAAGAGGGGCTAAAAAAAATCAAAGAAGAGCTTGAATATTTGGAAAAAGTAGAAAGACCCAGGAATATAAAAGCCATCGAGGAAGCCAGGGCTCATGGTGATCTGAGTGAGAATGCTGAATATCACGCTGCAAAAGAGAGACAATCTTTTATAGCAGGCAGGATAAATGAGCTTAAAGATATAATTGGAAGATCAGAGGTCATAGAGCCTGAAGAAGGGCCTGTTGACAGGGTGGTTTTCGGAAGAACAGTGGTTTTATATAACATAAATACAGATAAGGAAGAGGTATATCAGCTGGTCGGTCCGTATGAATCTGATCCTGAAAATGGGAAGATATCTGTTACATCTCCACTTGGTCAGGCCCTCATAGGTAGAGAAAGAGGGGATGAGGTAAAGGTGAGGACTCCTGGTGGAGTTCAGGAATATGAAATAGTGGATATAAAATAAGGAGAGTTTGTGTTGAATAATGAGTCAGTAGAATATGGGAAAAGGGTGGTCTTAAAATATAAGATGCAGGTTATTCTTCCTGATGGAGAGAAAGTTGATAAGGAATATGAAAAAGTAGCTGATTTTATATATGGGGTGGAAGAACAGGCTAAGAGTTTAGAAAAGGCTATCTATGGTGGCAAAAGAGGTGATAGATTTAAGGTTCATATACCACCTCAAGAACTTTATGGTGAAAGGGATGAAGGCCTTGTTAGAGAAATACCTAAGAAAGGGCTGATAAAACAGAGGGTAAAAAAAGGTCAGTATTATAGGCAGATAAAAAAAGGCACACTTATTTCATTTAAGGTTTTGGATATAAAATCAGATTCTGTTGTTGCTGACTTTAATCCACCTATGGCAGGGGTGTCAGCAGATCTGGATGTAGAGATACTAAATGTAAAAGAAGCAAGTCCGGCAGAGATTGAGTTAGCTAAGAAGGTAGAAGCAAAAAGAAAAATAGGATGTGAATAAAATGACTATGAAAACAAAGATTTTTATACACGGCTTAGAAAGCAGTAGCCAGGGAGTAAAAGGCAGGTTTTTTCAACAGAGATTTCCAGACATGATTGTGCCTGATTTTACTGGTCCTCTTGAAGAGAGAATGGCAAAGCTAAAGAGTATATTAGGTGATAAGGATAAGATAATCATAGTAGGCTCAAGCTATGGTGGTCTTATGGGTACTATCTTTACAATGGAAAATGAAGAAAGAGTAGAAAAACTTATTTTACTTGCTCCTGCTATAAATTATTTAGACATGGCATTAGAAAAGTTTGGTATAGAAAAGAAGATAATCAAGATACCTACTCACATATACCACGGCAAAAAGGACGATGTCATCCCTCTGCAAGAAGTCAGACCTGTAGCAGATAAGATATTTGAGAATCTTTCTTTTAATGTGGTTGATGATGACCACTACCTTCACGACATTTTTTTTAACATTCCTTGGGAACTCCTTCTTAAATGAGTAAATATATAAGGGTTGCTGTTTCTGTCCCTGTAAGAGATACCTTCACCTATTACTTACCTGAGGATATAAATGATGAGGACAGGACAGGTTACGCTGTGCTGGTGCCTTTTGGAAACCAAAAAGTCACTGGTTTTGTGCTTGGAGAAGAAGAACAGATAAAAGAAGACATAGAGATCAAGCCTGTTATAGATGTATTGAGTGAATCCCCTGTTTTTACAAAAAAGATGGTGAAGTTTTTTAAGTGGATTTCTGAATACTACTTCTATCCCATAGGACAGGTGATACATGCATGTGTTCCTTCTTTGTTCAATGTGAGCCGATTTTATACTGCTACTGTTACCAAAAAGGGTGAAAAGGCTGTTGAAAAACTTCCTCAGGGAAGTGAAGAGAAAAATATACTTCTGTGGATAATGCAGAATCCTGGAAAAAAGGTAGATGTCCCTATAAGAATACTTAAGAAAATGGAGGAAAAGGGATGGATCAAGCTGAAAAGACAGATAAGAAAAAAGCAAAAAGGACCTCTTATGAGGAAGTTTATAAGGATCTCTCAGGGATTAGATGTAAAAAATATCTTTGATGAACTGGGAGATGAAGAAAAAAGATTGATTTCTATGTTGCATAAGGACAAAGAGATTCCAGCATTTCGGCTCAAAAGTGAGTTTAAAAATGTCTATTACTTAGTAAAGAAACTTCAAAGAAGAGGCATTATTGAAAGCTTTGATGCACCGGTCTATAAAGATGTAAATGTCAGCTTTATAGGTCCGATAAGTATCCCTAAGAAGCTGGAAAGACAGCAACAAATAGCCATATCAAGGATAGTCAATGGATTAAATAAGAATGAGTTTTCTGTATATCTTTTATTTGGAGTGGCAGGAAGTGGTAAAACAGAGGTCTATTTTAGGGCTACTGAGGCTGCTATAAGCAAAGGAAAGCAGGTTATACTTATGCTTCCTGAAATCTCTCTGGCTGTCTATATGGAGTCTCTTTTCAGGGCAAGGCTTGGAAAAAGAGTAGCTATATACCACAGCAAGCTAAGTGATGGAGAAAAATATGAGCAGTGGATCAGGATGGTAAGAGGAGAAGTAGATGTAGTGATTGGTGCAAGATCTGCACTATTTGCTCCTCTTCCAAGACTTGGATTAATCGTGGTGGATGAGGAACATGATCCATCCTATAAACAGGAAACCATTCCCTATTACCAGGCAAGGGATTTAGCAGTGGTAAGGGCTCAGATTGAGCGAGCAGTGGTAGTGCTTGGTTCAGGCACTCCTTCTGTTCAGTCTTATCATAATTCCCTATCAGGGAAATACAGGCTTATACTGATGAAAAAGAGGGTGGATAAAAGGCCCTTACCTGACATAGAACTGGTGGATATGAGAAATGAAAAGAGTAAAGGAATATTTAGCAAAAGACTTATTTCTGCCATAGAAGAAAACCTGAAGAAAAAGGAGCAGACCATCCTTTTTTTTAACAAGAGAGGATTTTACAGATTGTATGTGTGCAGGGGATGTGGTAAGCCTGTTAGTTGCCCAAACTGTGAAGTGAGTCTTGTCTATCACTTGGGAGAAAATCAGCTTAAATGCCATTATTGTGGTCACAGTGCAACAGAACCAGACCAGTGTCAGTTTTGTGGTGGAAGGATGTTCAGGACACTTGGTTTTGGCACAGAAAGGGTGGAAAAAGAGATATCAGAGCTTTTTCCTGAGGCCAGGCTGGGAAGGATGGATAGGGATAGCGTCAGAAAAAAGGGAGCTATAGCCAAGCTTTTGAGCCGATTTTTAAATAGAGAAATAGACATTCTTATTGGAACCCAGATGGTAACAAAAGGATATCATTTTCCCTATGTAACACTTGTTGGTGTTGTACATGCTGATATTTCTCTTTTATTTCCGGACTTCAGAGCATCTGAGTGGACATACCAGCTTTTATCACAGGTTGCTGGAAGAGCAGGAAGAGGGGAGCAAAAAGGCAGGGTAATTATACAGACATACAATCCAGAACACTACTCAATCCAGTCTGTGGTAAGTCATGACTATTTGGGTTTCTTTAAAGAAGAAAGTAAGCTTAGGTCAACCCTCAAATATCCTCCCTTTTCTCATCTTATATGCTTGAGGTTTCAGGGAGATAAAAAAGACGATGTGGTGGAATCCGCATTCCACATAGCAGAATTAGTAAAGGATATGTTAAAAAAAGACAGTTTTTTATTGAATAAAATAGACCTGCTCGGTCCAGCAGAAGCGCCTATACCAAAGATAAAAGGGAAATTCAGATGGCATATTCTTTTAAAGACCTTTCATCCATATATACATTCCTATGTATTGAAAAACATAGAAGGTGTATTAAACAAACTTCTCAGAACAAAAGCAGTAACTCTTATATGGGATGTGGACCCCTACTACATGTTATAGTTATTTAACTAAGACTGATGCCATGTATCCCACTACCTTAGAATGATCTCCTGTTACATCTCCTGAATTGGCGTATTTCAGTATTATAGCCTTCTTGACACCGCACTTTTGCGCAATAAAAAGAGCGGTCATTATAGCACCTTTACCACATGCTTCACATCTTCCAGTTATGGTATCTTTGTTTAATTCTTCGGGATCCATCTGCTTTACATGTTGTATGAGGATACTGTCCATGCTTACTGCTTCTTTGTAACTGTGATAGTGAGATAGATCACTGCTTGCCAGTATAAGTGTTGGCTCTTTTTCATTTTTTAAAAGTTTTAGTATAGCATCAGCAAGTTCTTTGCATGTATAAATATCCTGTTCTCCCATGAGAATAGGCACGATTTTAAAGTCTTTTAGCACTACCTGTAAAAAGGGAAGCTCAATCTCCAAACAATGTTCAAAGGCATGAGCCATTGGCACATACCGAATCTGATCAGATTTCTTTATAAGGCTCTTTGCAAACTTTGTATCTACAGGAACTATTCCCAACGGAGTTTTATATCCTTTTTGAAGATTTACGGATACACCATAAAAAAAGACCCTGTGGCACGGGCCTATCATGATAATTCTCTTGTATCTCTTTCCTTTTATCGCCTTAAATGCGTGTGCTGCAACACCTCCTGAGTACATGTATCCAGCATGAGGCACAATAATTGCCTTTATTTTTCCTTTTATGGCCGCTATATGCGCATTAGAAAGAAATCTGCCTATCATTTCTAAAAGCTCGTTCTTATCAGCAGGATACCATGTGCCTGCCAATATGCTGGGCCTTATCTCAGGAATTGCGCAAGCAGGTTTATAAAAGAGTAATAAAGCACACAACGAGATTGTTATAATGAAATATTTTTTCATCTTTTTAGACCCACAAACAAACATTCTCATACTTTCTTTTCTCTCTTTCCTAAATATTCTGATACTCAGAACTCTATTTAAAAACACCTCTTTCTACTTCTCTCGTTTTTATGGAAACCAGTAAAGCTTTTTGAGATGCACAACAAATTCATAGTATGTCGTACTCATGCCCGGCACATCCCAGCTTCCCCTTGGAAGATCAGGATCATTGAACTTATTTACTTTGGAGACTCCTATATTTATGTGACCACCGTATATGCTATTTATATAACGAGGTTTTCCATCCAAGGTCTTAAAAGGACGGGCAATTAAGTGGTAAAGACCTTCACTTATTACTTCGTGAGATGCAAGAGGTCCCCCATTTATCAGCTCTTTTTTAAATTCTATCTTAGCTCTCTTCACTCTAAGCACCTCTCCCATGTGCTTCCAGCACTCTCTAAAGATCTTTTCTAATGCCTGCGCCTGCCTGTCATCTGCACTCTGGTCTATGTAGATAATGCATACCCAGGGTTCTGATTTTTTAGGAGGAAAAGGAGAAGGAGAATTAAAACCATACATGACTTTCAATCCTGAAAGATCTATATCACCATAATATCCTTCCTTTATGTTAAAACTCCACACTCCCTCGCATTCGCTTTTTCCATTGTGAAACTGTGCCTGAAGCGGTGAATTCCACATGGCAGGACAAACAGGTGGTGAAGTACACCCTTCTACACAATCTCCCTTTGCCATCCATTCATATTCCTTGATCATTTCTACACCAAGTTAACAAAACTGCACATTAGTGCAATTTTGGGTGGGGTATTTGTATTCCGCCTTTTCAGGATGGCCAGCCCCACCTGGCGGTTTTTGGCCACCCATAGCCCCTGCACTAGGTGCAGGAACTAACCTACTCACTACCATCTCCCACCCCCCTAAGACAAGTACTCGTCTTAAGGGAGAAAAGTCTCTTACAAAGGACTTTCCAAGAAAAGGGAAGATGAAGACTGCTCTGAGGACTCTCCAGCTTTTTTGTCTTTTCTTTAAAAGACCCCTCACAGGCTTGTTCCTTCCAGAGACCTGATCTTGGGCAGATGAATCACCCTCAGAGCTTATCCGTATGAGATGAACAAAACCCCAAGCTGAACAAATCTGACTGCTCCTTCTGGGATCTATTTTTAGAAATATCTGCCCATACTGCCTGCACTTGTATTCAAGCATTCTGATAAAGGTGCTCCATGCTGAATCTATTATCTTTCAGTTCTTCCACCACTACACCGTGGCTTTTAGTTATGATGGTGGAAATTTGCAACTCCTTTAGCCTGCCTCTTCCATCTTTTGGAAAACTTCTTTTTCTTTGCAAGTTTCTTTTGCTCCCAAGCAAGCTTCTTAAGCCATTTTTCCAGAACATGAAGATGTCCTATCCCTTCTTTGCCACCAGAGGAACTCTCTTTGAAGTAGCCCAAGATTATAGATAAGCCTGTATGCTCCAGCAAATTTCCATAGCTTCTGCTCTTTTCCCTTACCTTTGACCTTAAACTTGTATCTATATCTTCTCAATTGCATTTTGATATTGGTTATATTATTATTTTATCTACTAATCAAGAATATATAAGCCTGTTCAAAAGGATTTTTCGAAGAGGCTTATAATAATTATACGCCATTCATCATAAATAACTGACCTTATGCAAAAGTTTCTGTCTTATCTGTATGCAATAGGAGAAGGAGGGTCTTCTACAACCTGTAAGGACGCCAGGTGGTAGGAGAAGGTATAGGAAAAAAGATATAGAGAAGCTGTTTGGGATTTGTGAAGAAGAGACAGAGAAAGCTGATGTAATTTTGTATGCACGTGTATCAACAAAAAAGCAGGAAGAGTATTTAAGGAATCAGATTGAAAGACTTGAAAGCTTTGCAAGGGAGAAAGGTTGGAATTACGAAGTAATCTCAGAAATAGCAAGCGGAATTAATGAAAAGAGGAAAGGTTTAAAGAAGCTTTTAAACAAAGTTAAAAGAGGAGAAGTTAAAAAAGTAGTGATTGAATATCCCGATAGATTAGCGAGATTTGGTTATGAGTATTTGAAGTTTTTCTTAGAAAGTTTTGGAGTATTCCTTTTACAAGCTGGAGGAGAAGAAAAAAGAGCTTAAAAGGAAACTGGAGAGAGAGGAGAACAGGTGGAAAAGTGGCCAAAAAACCGCCAGGTGGGGCTGGCCATCCTGAAAAGGCGGAATACAAATACCCCACCCAAAATTGCACTAATGTGCAGTTTTGTTAACCAGGAGTTTCAATGTTATTACTGTGTATTCAGGGAAGCCCTAGGAAAGATGGTAATACCGCTACCCTTACCTCAATATTTGCGGAAGAGGCTGAAAATATGGGAATAGAGGTAGAGTTTATAAACATCACTGATAAAAATATTTTTCCCTGCATTGAATGCGGTACTTGTGAGGAGAAGGGTTTTTGCCCAATAGAGGATGATATGCAAAAAATCTATTCTTTGTTCGTAAAAGCTGATTTTGTACTTATAGGAACTCCCATGTTCTTTTATGCTCCTCCTGCTCAGCTAAAAGCACTGATAGATAGATCACAGGCTTTATGGGCAAGAAGATATATATTTAAGCTTTCTGATCCTGGAAGGCTGTGGAGAAAGGGTTTTATGATAGCACTTGGCGCAACAAAGGGAAAAAATCTGTTTGAAGGAGCAAATCTTATAGCAAAGTATTTCTTTGATGCTGTCGGAGCAGAATACTTAGGGTTTCTTGGATATAGGAAGATTGAAAAAAAGGGAGATATAAATAAACACCCAAAAGCAATAGATGAGGTTAGAGAAAAGGCAAGAGAACTTTTAGTGCCGTATTTGAAAAGACATAAAGTTCTTTTTGTTTGCACAGAGAATGCATGTCGAAGTCAGATGGCTTATGCCTTTGCAAGAGCCTACTTAGGTAATAGGCTGGATATAAAAAGTGCAGGAACCAATCCAGCAGACAAAATAGATCCAATGGTTATAGAGGTTATGGCTGAAAAGGATATAGATGTGCTTTATTTGAAACCTCAGTCTATAAAAGAAGCGGTTAGCAATTGGACTCCAGATCTGGTAATCTCTATGGGATGTGATGATGAGTGTTCAAATATATTTTCGTCCCCTGTTGAAAAGTGGGACTTAAAGGACCCACGAGGAAAATCCTTATCTTTTATGAGACAAATAAGAGATGAGATAGAAATAAAGATAAAAGAGCGGTTTAAAGATTATTAAAATATTTTTTATAATATTCCGCAAAATTTGATATCTTGCAGAATATTATAATTGACCTTAACCATAAATAGAGCTTGTTCCTGTTCTTGGGCATTTTCCCTAATAAAATAAGACAGTTTCTCTATGGATGTATGTTTAACTTTTTTTCTATAATGTTTAGTATAAAAGCTGTTTTATTATATAGAGTTTTGATATAGTTATTAATTTTTAGCTATACTTGACAATATATATCATAAATATTATATTCCAAAGCATGAAGGAAAGAAAAGTAATGGAGATATTGTGGATATTAAGATAAGAATGGGAGAGAACTCCCTCTCCGGAGTCCCTCATAGGGATAAGGAGTAGTAGTTCGCTTTTAAGCAGGGTTGATTCTTCTGATTACCAGATGTGTAACAATTTAGCTATATTTTGATACATCTGGTAGTCACTAAGCAAAAACCAGGTAGCCAAATATAACTAAGAAAGTGGTCCAAATTTGCTGCAGGAGGATGAATAAATGAAAGATGTAGTAATAGTAAGTGGATGTAGAACCCCTCTAGGAGTATTTGGCGGATCTTTAAAAGATGTCCCATTAGTTGATCTTGGGGCATTAGTAATAAAAAATGTTTTAAAAAAAGTAAATCTCAGACCTATTCCAACTGATGAAATGAGAGAAATCTATCCTGACAGATTGAAAGATCAGGGAGTCATTGAGCTTGAAAAGATGTATATGGACTGGGATGATTCAGCAATCCCTGTTCCTATAGATGAGGTGATAATGGGAAATGTGCTTCAAGCAGGTCATGGACAAAATCCTGCAAGACAAGCTTCTATAAGAGCAGGGATACCTAAGGAAGTGCCTGCCATGACTATAAATAAGGTCTGTGCCTCTGGACTTAAGTCAATTGCTCTTGGTGCCATGTCTATAATGACTGGAATGGCAGAAGTAGTAATTGCAGGTGGATTTGAAAATATGAGTCAGACACCTTTTGCCCTTCCAAAGGCAAGATGGGGATATAGAATGGAAATTGCTGGAAAAGGAGAGCTTTTGGATCTGATGGTGTGGGATGGTCTTTATGAGATATTTTATGGTTATCATATGGGTGTTGTAGCAGAAAATATAGCTTCTCTTTATGGTATATCAAGAGAAGAACAAGATGAGTTGAGTGTGCTTAGCTACAACAGGGCGCTGAAGGCAATAAAAGAAGGTCTTTTTAAAGATGAAATTGTGCCTGTTGTTATAAGCACAAAAAAAGGCGAAAAGATATTTGATACTGATGAAAGGCCAACAAAGGTGTCATTAGAAAAGATACCAAAACTTTCACCGGTCTTTAAAAAAGATGGCACTGTTACAGCAGGTAATGCATCTGGTATAAATGATGCTGCGGCTGCGGTTCTTCTTATGAGCTATGATAAGGCAAAGGAGTTAAGAATTGAGCCGATTTTGAAGATAAAAGGCTTTGCTTCTACTGCTGGTGATCCTGCTTATATGGGGCTTGGACCTGTCAGCTCCATCAGAAAGGTTTTAAAGGATGCAAAGATGCAGCTTTCTGATATAGATCTAATAGAGTTAAATGAAGCATTTGCTGCACAGGCTATAGCCTGTTTTAGGGAAATAGGCATAGATAATGAAAGGGCAAATGAGCTGGGAAGTGGTATTTCTCTTGGTCATCCCATTGGTTGCACAGGCGCAAGAATGGTAGTAACAGGGATGTATCAGATGAAAAGAAAAGGATATAATACAGGACTCTTTAGTTTGTGCATAGGTGGTGGCATGGGTATGGCCATGCTTGCAGAAAGATGTTAAACTTCATCAGATAAATCCGCTATAAGAGAAAAGCTCCAGTGGATAATTGGTTTATAAGAGTATTTTCTTCATCTATTGGAAAAAAGCTTGTTATGGCTATAACAGGTCTTTTCTTTTGCCTTTTTCTTATTCTGCATCTGATTGACAATATGATGGTGTATAAAGGCAAAATAGCATTTGACAAATATGTAAACTCTCTTCACACATTTCCTCTGTTAATCAGCGTTATAGAAATAGGCCTTATGCTTTTTGCACTGCTTCATATAGGCTTTGGGCTTTATCTTTTTTACCAAAACCAGAAAGCAACAGCTGTGAAATATAGCATTAGAAAGTGGGCAGGTGGAAGAACTTTAAGTTCTTCTCTTATGCCGTATACCGGTCTTTACATATTGGTTTTTATTGTCGTTCATCTTGTTAATTTTAGGTTTGCGATTGAAGAAGGAAAAAGCATTTATAATATGATGAATATTGCTTTTTCCAGCCCTCTATATGTAGCATTTTATACCCTTAGTATGATGATTGTAGCTCTGCACATAAGACACGGTTTTTGGAGTGCATTTCAGACATTGGGGCTTAATCATCCAAAGTATATGCATTTTATTCAAAAAGTGAGCACTCTTTTTGCCGTAGTTGTTGCTATAAGTATGGCTTCTGTGCCGATATATTTATTTCTAATCTAAGTGGAAGTAATATGAAGCTTGATTCAAAAATACCTTCTGGTCCTATTGAGACAAAGTGGGAAAAATTTTGCTCAGAAGTAAAGCTTGTCAGCCCGGCTAATAAAAGAAGATGTGACATAATTGTTATTGGAACAGGACTTGCTGGTGCATCTGCTTCAGCAACCCTTGCTCAACTCGGTTATAATGTGAAGACATTTTGCTTGCAGGATAGTCCCCGCCGCGCTCACAGCATTGCTGCTCAAGGTGGGATAAATGCTGCAAAGAACTACCAGTGTGATGGCGACAGTGTCTGGCGTCTTTTTTATGACACCATAAAGGGAGGAGATTTCAGGGCAAGAGAGGCAAATGTTTATAGACTTGCAGAGCTGAGCACAAGGATAATAGATCACTGTGTTGCTCAAGGAGTGCCATTTGCAAGGGAATATGGTGGGCTTCTTGCAAACAGATCCTTTGGTGGTGTTCTTGTATCAAGGACTTTTTATGCAAAAGGACAAACAGGACAGCAGCTCCTCTTAGGTGCCTACTCGCAAATGATGAGATGGGTCGCTGAAGGGCAGATTAAGTTTTTTCCCAAAAGAGAAATGATGGATCTTGTGGTGATAGATGGTAAAGCAAGAGGGATAATTGTCAGAAATCTTATCACAGGAGAGATTGAGTCTTATTCAGCTCATGCGGTAATCCTTGCTACAGGAGGATATGGAAATCTATATTGTCTTTCTACAAATGGCAGAAATGGAAATGTGAGTGCAATATGGAAGGCACACAAAAAAGGAACATTTTTTGCAAATCCATGTTTTGTTCAGGTACATCCCACATGCATTCCTGTCTCTGGAGAATATCAGTCTAAGCTGACTCTTATGAGTGAAAGTCTTAGAAATGACGGAAGGGTGTGGGTGCCAAAAGATCCAAAAGACAAAGACAAACCTCCAGACGAGATACCTGTATCAAAAAGGGACTACTTCTTAGAAAGGATATATCCTACCTATGGAAATCTTGTGCCAAGAGATGTGGCTTCCAGAGCAATAAAAAGGATATGTGATGAAGGAAAGGGAGTTGGGCTAACAGGACAGGCAGTTTATTTAGATCTTACAGATGCCATAAAGAGATATGGAAAAGAGACAATAGAGAAAAGATATGGAAATCTGTTTGATATATATGAAAAGATCACAGGGCAGAGTCCTTATGAAGTCCCTATGAAGATATATCCTGCTGTTCACTATACAATGGGTGGACTTTGGGTAGATTATACGCTTATGACCACAATTCCTGGGCTTTTTGCGCTTGGAGAGGCAAATTTTTCTGATCATGGAGCTAATAGACTTGGTGCAAGTGCGCTTATGCAAGGACTTGCTGATGGCTATTTTATTATTCCTTATACATTAGGAGGATATTTAGCTGGAGAGAGCTTTTCAGAAGTAACAGAAGATCATCCTGCTTTTAGGGAAGCAAAGCTTCAGGCAGAAGAGCTTATAAAAAAGCTTCTTTCATTAAAAAAAG
>Ga0256842_1002054_pt1 | contig 15077 bp, 18 predicted proteins | sample 4559240metaG_FD_185973 | JGI IMG/M metagenome (GOLD analysis project Ga0256842, IMG submission 185973) | Hydrothermal vent microbial communities from Guaymas Basin, Mexico - 4559-240 | ecosystem: Environmental > Aquatic > Marine > Hydrothermal vents | place: Mexico: Guaymas Basin | collected...
TTCGAGATCATGGAATACAACGGGAAAACCGTTGTATTAGATGGTGCTCATAACACAGCTGGAGCGGCGGTGTTCGTTAGAACCTTGAATGACTATTTTGAAGGAAGAGATATCGTGGGCGTTATTGGGATACTTGATGATAAGGAAAGAAAAAAGATTGTTGACAAGTTTCAACATGTTTTCAGTAAGGTTTACGTATCAAGACCAAAATCTCACAGAGCAGCTCATTATTATGAAGTCTGTGATATGTTTAGATTGAAAAAGGTTCCTTGTGAGATAATAGAAAATCCTTGGGAGGCGTTCCAAAAGGCTATAGAAGATCCTTCAGAGGTTGTAGCTGTTGCTGGATCTTTGTATCTAGTTGGAGAAGTCAGAATGCATCTTGTGGAGGGGAAAAAGGTTCCAGAGTGGGATATATAGCAAAAATTAAAAATTTTTAGAAATACCCAACGTCTGAATTTGCTCTTCAATTTAATCACTACCTATTGTATTTCATGTACTCTCTCATACGTCTTTCCATTTCCCTTTTCTTTATTACTTCTCTTTTGTCGTATTTTCTTCTTCCCCTTGCAAGAGCTATCTCTACCTTTGCATACCCTCTGTTGTTGAAATAAATTCTCGTTGGAATAAGCGTAAGCCCCCTCTCTTGAAGTTTTCCTATCAGCCTTTTTATCTCTCTTTTATGTAAAAGCAGCTTCCTTGGTCTTTCCGGATCGTGATTGAAAACTTTTGATGCATGATCATATGGGGCTATATGAAGATTTAAAAGCCAAATTTCTCCATTTTTGACCTTACAAAAAGCATCTTTAAACGAAACTCTACCCTCTCGCAAGGATTTAACTTCCGTTCCTGTAAGAACCATCCCCGCTTCAAAGGTTTCCAGTATCTCGTAATCTGTTTTGGCTTTTTTATTTACAGCAACGACCTTCATAGACTGACCCCCTTTATATGAACGATTTCTCTATCCGTAATCTCTATCACATCAGTTCTTATCTCTCTATAGCTTACGTTTGCGGATCTTAAAAAGCAATTGACAGTAAGTTCTATTTTTCTCAATTTTCTTTCATCCACCCTATACCTTGGCTGGTCTTTACCACCTTTCACTTCTACAATTACAAGGATGCCCTTCTTAAATGCTATAATGTCAATTTCTCCAAATCGACATTTGAAGTTCCTTTTTAATATTTTATAACCTTTTTTCTTTAAATATGAAGTAGCTAAATCTTCAAAGCGTTTTCCCTTTAACCAAGAATGGGTGGGACCTTCGCTTGATTCTTCTCTTCCTCTGGGAAGTTTTTGACTATCTTTTCTGATGGGAATTTTCTCACCTCGTCCTTTCTAAGAGAAGCACTGCCTTCGATGGGAGTGTACATGATATCAACATCGGAGACATCAACTTCATCAAGAAGCTTCATGTAGTCAAGAATTTCTTGTATACTCTCTGCCAATTTCGCTCTTTCTTCCTCAGAAACCCCCACTTTTGATAACTCTTCAAGGTGTTTTAGAAGGTCTTTTGTCACCTTTATCAAGCTTAGGCACCTCCTTCAAATCTTCCACATCAATTTTTGCAGCTTCTATATTTTCTCTCATTATTTTATCGTAAAGTTCCTTTCTGTAAACTTTTAAACTTTTAGGAGCACTGATACCAATTTTAACTTCTCCTCCATCTATTCTTAGTATCTTTATCTCTATGTTGTTTCCTATCAATATGCTTTCTCCAACCTTTCTTGATAGCACGAGCATATTTGTCCCTCCACTTTGTTAATGATAACATATTCCGTTTCCGTTGGAAAATTTCGGTATATAGTATGCCAAATGTTAAAATAAAAAGTTGCATAAAAACCTACAGGAGGTGGTTTCATGAGAAAATTTTTGGTTTTATTACTTGCCTTTTCACTTGTAGCTTTAACTATGGCAGGAGTTGTGGCAAAGAGAGTTACCAGTGCAGATGAACTCATAGGTGGTCCAGCGGCCGATGGAAAAATCGGGGACTACCTCATGAAAAACGACATAGTAAGCTTTATCATTGGTGATAAGGAGAACTATCATGGCTATATGAGATCCGGGGGAAATGTGCTCGATGCAGCCCTTACAGGTACCCATTACGATCTTTTGGATGAGTTTCATACCTACTTTGGATGGCCAAAGCAGCTTATAGCTGAAAAAATTGAGATAGTCAACGATGGAAAAGATGGAAAAGCGGCTATCATAAAAGTTGAAGGTCATCACTCCCATATAAACGGTATAAAGGTTACGTCCTGGTACATACTCGACCCTGGCGTCAACTACCTCAAAGTAGTTACGACACTTGTTAACAACAGCGGAAAAGACATAGACAAGATGATCCTCGGGGACGCTGCATATTTTGGATATGCAAGAGCTTTCCTTTGGGGAATGGGGTACAAATTCAGCAAATTCGATAGCTTATTAGTTGGTGGACAGGGTGATGGAGTTGCTTATGGATTCTCCACAACAGAACTAGATCCACAAACCAAAAAGATGAGAAAGGTTCATATATCCTACATATTTGTAGATCCTGAGATAAAGACAGTATCTCTTAAAAACGGTCAATCTGTAACCTACGAAAGGCTCTTCTTCGTAGCAAGAGACCTTGCAACGATTCAGAAAGAAATCCTTGACATGAGGGGAATTAAATACACCCTCCTTAAAGGTTATGCCTACGATGACAAAGGAAACACCCTTACCAATACAAGAATAGAAGTGCTTGACGAAAATGGAACGGTTTACTCCATTGCATACACCGATGCTGCAGGAATGTATCAAGTGCCACTTTTAAACGGTGAATACAAAGTGGTGGTTAATGTTGAAGGAATGGAAACAGTTTCGGAGGTAAAAGTTGAGGCCAATGGTGAAGGATTAGCCTTTGCACCAGCTCTTGTTGCAAAATACGCCGATGAAAACAAGTTCGTATGGGGCCCATACATAAATAAAGCAGGAAAGGATTTCGTTGAGATATCCTTCAGAACCATAGTTCCATCCAGTGGGAAAGTGGTTGTAAAAGGTGTTGGCGAGTTCACCGATGGGAAAGTGGCGAAACTTCACCATGTGAAGATAACAGGGCTTGAACCCGGAACAGAATACACCTACAAAGTCGTTCTCGGAAGTGAAAAGACAAAGGGAATTGAAAGCGAGGAATACACATTCAAGACTTTCTCAAACAAAAGTAAATTTAGATTCGTTGTATACGGTGATACAAGAACATACAACACAAGGCACAAGCTTGTAGCTGATGCCATTGATAAGTACAATCCAGATTTCGTAATGCATGTTGGAGACCTTGTTATGGACGGAAGAATAATGGATGACTGGAATGGATACTTCTGGGCTATAAAGAACCTTGCTTCAGACCACCCATACTTTGTTGACCATGGTAATCATGAATACAACTCCGTTTACTTCTATAAAGCATTTGATTTCAAACCGGATCATGCATGGTATTCCTTCGATTACGGAGACGCACATTTCATAGTTCTCAATGCTGACACACTCCTTATGCAGAAGAACTTTGATTTATTCATGGAAGAAACCAAATGGCTTGAAAAGGATTTGCAGGAACACAAAGACGCTAAATTTAAATTCGTATTCTTCCACGAACCATTCAGAACGAACTGTACAGAATACGGAGAAGAACCGGAAAGTCCAACGGCGAAATACTGGGAACCAATATTTGAAAAATACGGTGTAGATGTTGTATTCAACAGTCACTTCCATCTCTATGAAAGATTTTACAAGGATGGAATCGTATATGTAACAACTGGTGGCGGTGGAGCTCCACTTTACGTCCATGTAAAAGAAAATCCACTTCCAGAGACAAAGAAGATAGTCACAGGGCTTCACCATTTTGTCGTTGTTGATGTAAATGGCGATGAGGTTAATGTGAAAGTCGTTGCTGTAGCCAAACAGACTAACAAAAAGAAAGAAGACGCTTACGAAGTCATTCAACCAGAAGTTGTAGATCAATTCTCTATCAAAAAGTAAAATTAAAAATTAAAAATTAAAAATAAAAAAGGGGAGCATAAGCTCCCCTTTTATCATTAAAGCTTACGTTTAAAACTCTACTTCCCAGAGTTTCACAAGTTCGTCCCAATGTTTCTTCCTATAATCTTCCAAAAGTTCTATGTATTCTTGCACCTTGTTTTGTTCTCTTTCCCAAAATTCTGGTTCTCTTTGCTCATCAAGCTCTTCCACAGTTTTACCTTGCTGTTCTACCCACGTGTAGTACTTAAGGTTGTGCCATCTTTCTCTCTGCCACCTTGTTCCTTCTACTATCCAGCTTGGCTCCTGATTTATGAAGATTCTCTCAAATCTGCTCTTCGCTTCCGCAGCTGTCAGTTTTCCAAACTGTTTCTCCATATTCTGAATTACCGACCAGTATCTGTCAATATTGTCAGTCGCCACAACGAAGATGTTGTCCTCTTCCGTCAAATTGTAGAACTTCGCCATCTTTATAGCACCTATGACGTTGGCAACTCCGGAAATTCCAAACTTGTCGGCGAGGTATTCAACTGTCTCTTTATCCACTATCGTGCTGAGGAATTCCTTACCCACTTCATCAACCATAACATGAAGCATGAATTTAGCATCCCAGTCACTTACCAGAACGACGGCATCCATGTTGTATACATTATGGATCCATGTAACGTGCTTATCTCCTATCCCCTGTATGTCATGGGCTCCATATCCATTGAAAGCAAGTGTTGGACACTGGAGAGGCTCAACTGCAACCACCTTTGCCTCTGGGAATTCCTGCTTTATCCTGTCTCCGCTGGCTATGGTTCCTGCAGATCCAACACCAAGAACTACTGCGGATATCCTCTGATTTCCAATCTTGTACTTTCTTACGAGTTCTATAACCGTGTTCCCTGTCACGTAGTAATGGAACCTGTAGTTACCAAATTCAGAGAACTGGTTAAGGATCTTTATCCTTTCAGGATCTTCTTTCTGGAGTTCTTTACTTTTTTCGTATATTTCCCTGACGTTTGCCTCTCCACCTGGTGTTTTCACGTATCTAGCACCATATTCCGTTATGGTGTCAAACCTTTCCTGACTCATTTCCTCAGGAAGTATAACTATAGAATCGTAGTTCATCCTCGAGCTAACCCAAGCTCCACCTATTCCGTAGTTTCCAGTGGATGGCCATATAAGGGTGTGTTTTGTTGGATCGACTTCACCTGTTACCGTTTTTTCCATGAGAACTGAATACGTTGCACCAACTTTATGACTTCCAGATGGAAAGTCCTTTGCGTAGAGAACGATTATGTTGGCCTTAACTCCAGTGAGTTCCTTCGGCATCACGAAGTAATAAGGTTCGTCGTTCTCGTTGTACCATGTGATGTTGAATAGGTTAACTGGGTGGAGATGATCCTTCTTCTTCATCTCAAACGCCTTTTTCCTTATCTTAGGATCGATCTTCCAAGGATGAAGCATCTCTTCATAAGTTGGTCCTACAATAGGTACTCTTCCTGCCACAAAAAATCCCTCCTCTGTAGATTTGGTCATTTTGGGTTTTATTATACTACTAAATAGTGATAAAATAAAAATTGGTGGTGGAATTATGAGGATTGATCCAACTTCCTTCAATCCAGTGCTTAGCTATAAATTAGATCCCGGCGAGCCGGGCCTTGCGTATTCAGCACCGGCAAGTATGAGTATCTTGCGAGTTCTAACACAAGAGGTCAGCAATTACCTTGCCTTTAAAAGAGAAGCAACGAGGCAAGGTGGGTTCATCATATCAGGTGGCATATATCTTGATCTAAGAAAAAGGGGAGGATTCTTAGCAGCGGTAGCTGGAAAAACAAAGGTTTTTATGTACATTCCGGGTGATAAGAACATTCAAGATGCGCAAAAATCCCAAAACCCCGATCAGCCTCAAAGTCAGTTGAACTCAAGGCAAGAAATTGAAAGAAAAATCCAAGAACTTCAGGAAAAGATCGCTAGAACCCAGGATCCATTAGAAAGAGAGAGACTAGAAAGAGAGCTTGCCCTTCTCGAAATGGCTTTGAACTCCTTCAAAGCTTCCCTCCAACTTCCCCAATTCCTTATAGGTGCTCTTTTGGACACTATGGTGTAGTGTATAATCTAAAATATGAGAATAATAAAGAACATAATAATTCAACTTTTTTATTTCACCGTAGGCATGATAGCTGGGGCTTTTTTGTTTTACTTTGTTATGGAGTATCAGCACAATAAATTAAATTTGGTCGAAGTACCAAAAGTTGTTGGTTTGAATTCTGAAGAAGCCGCACTTGTTGTAAAGAAAGCAAGGCTAAATCCTGAAATAGTTGGAAGCGGAAAAGTAATTGGCACATATCCAAGAACGGGAATGAAGGTTCTTGAAGGGAGAAGGGTGGAAATATATTGTTTTAACTTCAACGTTGAAAGGTTCATAAACAGGTTAGTTGGGGTTAGCAAAGATTTTGCCGAAGATGTATTGAAAGATCTAGGATTAAAATACAGCTTTTCCTATATCGCATACTCAAAAGATACTGGAAGAATCCTTTCTGTTTACACGAGAGGAGATAGTGTATATCTTCTTGTGGATAAGGGAGAAAGAAAAAGATATTTCATGATCACGGACTTCCGCGGTATGGACGTAGAAAAAGCTACAGAGCAATTTAAAAGTATGGGCATACCGTTTCAGGTGATCGGAAACGGTAAGGTTGTCGTGGATCAATCTCCGCCCCCTGGCACCGTTTCTGATAGAATGGTTTTGATAACAAAATGAACCGTAAAAATTCGGAGGCGAGAAAATGAGTGTAAGGAAAAGGTTATTTTGGGCGGTCCTATTCAACATCACGATTGTTTTAGCAGAAGTTATCGGTGGGATATTTTCAAAAAGCACGGCTCTTTTATCCGATGCTGTTCACAACACAGGAGATGTTATATCAATGCTTTTCGCACTAATTGGTTCTTACATGGCCATGAAAAGCAAAAACGAAGTATTTACCTATGGATACAAGCGGGCAGAAATTGTTTCCTCTTTGGTTAACTCCACATTTATAATCATAATGGGAGGATTTATTCTTTTCGAGGGTATTAAAAAAATAATCTATCCGCATGCCATAAATCCAAAAATTCTTTTACCCGTAGCTATCGTCGGGCTTTTGGGAAACGCATTTACACTATTAATACTTCATGAACATCATCATGAACACCTGAATGTTGAAGCTGCGTGGGTTCACATTATGGCAGATACCATATCCTCTGTTCTTGTTGTAATTTTGGGGATATTATTTTTCTTTAAAGATTATTACTTTTTAGATGGTGTTGTGTCAGTTGGTGTGGCTGGTTATATGGTAACTATGGCAATACCAATATTTAAAAAGAGTGCTCTTATACTGATGGAGGCCAATGTAGGAAACATTACTTCTTCTAAAATAAAAGAAAAGTTATCTGAAATTAATGGTGTAAAAGACGTTCACCATATCCATATTTGGAACATGGATGAAAGAGACGTCTATGTCGAACTTCATGTCAAGAAATCTGATAGCGTAAACAACGATGAACTTTTAGAGAAGGTTTATGATAAGCTAAAAGATATAGGAGTTTCCCACGCGATTGTTCAAGTTGAAGAGAAGGTTTGCACTGATGAAAGAGGTGGTGAACTGAGTGGCTGATGTCACTGCTGTTAGAGGCGAAAAGATTATCACCCTGTTTTCCAGTTTTATAATGGAACTAAACAATGTCAAATCTGGTGATCAGATATTTTCTGCCCTTGTGAAGATATTAAGAAAAACCGTAAATCCAAAATGGGTGGTAATCCTTGATGAGAAGAAAAAATTACTTCTTTCTTTCCCTGAAAACGATGATCAGGAGTATATGCGCTTTTCTGAACTTATAGATTGGGCGATACAGAACAAAAGCCATTCTTTCTACCCAGCCGGGGATGAAATAGTAGGTTTCTTGCCGATGATCCGAGCGGGCGAAGTTAGAGGAATAATACTTCTAGGCCTGAATGAAGAACCAAAAGTGGAAGAGATAGATTCTTTAAGAGTGTTTTCTTTTCTTTCATCCACCGTTGCAGAAAATGTTATGCTCCTTGAGGAAGTTATGGAGAAGAATAGATTAGTTGAGGAGACGATGAACTACCTTCACAGCATACTTGACACTTTCCCTGAAATGGTGATAGTTGTCTCTCAAGAAGGTGAAATAGTCTATATGAACAAAAGGTTTGTGGAAGAGGGAGACAACGACGAGATAAGGGAAAAAGCGCTAGGGGTAGCAAAAGAAGTTATAGAAACGGGCGTTAGAAGAGTTGGAGAGGTCGAATCTGAAGGACAGTTTTATTCAATAGTTGCAGAACCCTTGAAATATCAGTCCACAATACAAGCAGTTACAACGATAATGAATGTAACATCTACAAAAGAATTAGAAAGATTGAAGCAACTTGATAGAATGAAAACAGAATTCGTTGCGAATATTTCTCATGAGTTGAGAACGCCTCTTGCAGCAATAAAAGCCTATTCTGAAACCATTCTATATAGTTTGGAGGAAATGGATCCAGACACGCTCAAAGATTTTACAAAGACTATCTATGAAGAGAGTCAACATCTTGAAAATCTTTTAAACGAGCTCCTTGATTTCTCGAAGATAGAAAGAAAAGCTTTGAAGATGGAGCGGCAGAACGTGAACGTAGTTGAAATTATAAAAAGTGCTGTAGATTCTATGATGGAATACGCAAACTCCAACAAAGTTCAGCTTACCTTTGAAAGTAGCGATGAGGTTATAGAAGCTTACGTGGATCCGACAAGAATAAAACAAGTTGCCTTAAACTTAATAAGTAATGCAATTAAATATTCCAAGAAAGATATAGAGAATAAATATGTGAGGGTAAAATTAAAGAAAAAAGAGGATACATTCCTTCTTTCAGTTGAAGATAATGGAATAGGAATCCCCGAGGACAAACTTGACAAGATATTTGAAAAATTCTACAGAGTTGATTCCTCATTAACTTACGAAGTATCTGGAACGGGTCTGGGACTTTCAATAGTCAAAGAAATAGTAGAGCTCCATGGCGGAAAAATATGGGTAGAAAGCGAAGAAGGAAGGGGAAGTACATTCTACGTAGAGATACCTTTAGGTTTGGAGGGGAACAATGGTCAGCATAGAGAAGATGATTGATAAGTTGGAAGAGCTTCCAACACCAGACTTCGTAGTTCAAAAAATAATAACGGTTGCTTCCGACCCGAACGCTTCGGTTAAGGAGCTTGCAAATGCTATCATGATGGATGCGAGTCTTAGCTCCAAAGTTCTCAAGCTGGCCAATTCTGCATATTATGGTATACCAAGAGAGATAACTGTGCTAAACGAAGCGATAATGATCCTTGGATTTAAAACCGTTAGAAACCTTGCGATGAGTGTTTTTACCTATGGTGCCCTTTTTCAAGGCTCACAGGGAGAAGACTCGGGGATAAACAGGGAAGCTCTATGGCGGCATTTTGTGTATGTTGCCGTTGCCAGCGAAACTTTGGGAGAGATATTGGGATATCCTGTAAAGGAGGAGCTTTTTATAAATGGGTTGCTCCATGACATAGGTAAGGTGGCTCTTGATGTTATTAGTCCGAAAGTGATGAGAGCGCTTCATAAAATAACTTCTGAGAAAAAAAGAAATTTCACAGAAGCTGAAGATCTTCTAGAAGTTCCATCGCATACGTCTATAGGTGCAAAACTCGTGGAAAAATGGGGGCTTCCCGAAATGATCGTTCAGTCAGTTGCTGGCCATCATAATCCAGAGCTTTATATAGATTCTATAAACGCAGAAGTGGTAGCCATGGTTCACATAGCGGACGTTGTTATTAATACGATGTATCCTGGAGATTCTCTGTCCTATGGGAAGCCAGAGCTGAGTCATGAAGCGCTAAACATACTTTCCTTAAAACCTAGAATATTACCAAGGTTCATAGATAGATTAAAGGATAAATTGGTAAAAGTGGACGATTTCGTGAACATGTGAAAGAAGGAGGGAGATAGATGAAGAAAATATTTCTTTTTTCATTATTAATTTTATCTATCATTAGCTTTGGTGGATATGTATCCTATTTTGATACGACCTACGGTGTTGGTTTAGGGTATGGCCAGAATGGTTGGGAGATTTGGTTAGGATATCCCTATATTGGCACTTCCTTTAAACTGGGGTGGGACTTTCTTGGAATAGATTCCAGAGGAGGCGTTGACATCTATTCTGGAAAAAGGTCTTGGGGATACACAAAGCTTTATATTGATCTTAGTGTCTTCAGAATCGATGGGGGTATCAAGTTTGGATACGATGAAACAAAAGTGGCTTCTTCTGAGGTTCTTCCTACCATTGGGAATATTTCTTTAATCGTTTCAACTGAACTGAATATCTGGAAAAATTTTGGTATAAAAGCTGGTTTGATCTACCCATTCCTTATTTACAAATATATAACTGAAGTTGAAAAATCCTTCATACCCCCTCCCGTTTATACAGGTCCACTACCCTTTGATGTCCTCTTTGGAGTAGATGTTAAGGAAGCGTTCTTTAAGGTAGAATTTTTATACTTTGTAAGATACTCAACAATACTTGGGTACCCTTCCCCTCTTTTCAACATGAACAACCTTCAAATCTCTATAAAGCTTTACCAATGAAGTGAACTGCTAACGCAACGATTATTCCTATCACACCTCCAACGATAACCTGAGCCCATGTATGAGCGACATCTTTTGAAATTTTCGCCCTGAGCCTAACAAGATCTGAAGCTATAATCAGGGAAAATCCTAAAGTTACGGCAAACAAACTTGAACCAAATCCTTTGACCAATCCAACCGATGTTGTCATACCAAAGATAAGAGCAGAATGGCCGCTTGGCATCCCGCCATACTTCGAAGAGGATTTAAAATCTCTATTTAATATGGCTTTAATCGCTTGTGCTACTACAAAAGACAAAACTAAGCTCCATAGAACCTCATTCCTTAACACTGTCATTATTTACCTCCCAATACAAAAAATCCAAAAAAGTTTTTAATACAAGCTTAAAACCTCGTACTCAATCAATACATATATTCATGTTCTTAGCAGCAAAATTATATCATCATATTTTTGTTACTTCTAAAAAGGGTATGTCAAGTAAGTTGCGTCGGGTAGGATTTTATAAGGACACTACCATAAAATGTGTAAAAACGTGCGAGAAATCACCAAAAAATGAAAGCATCATGCTATATCATCATATCCTATAAAAAAGAATTCGCCAATGACCTAAATGGGATATACAAATTAGGGCAGGAGAACTTGCTAAAGAGAGAATCGAAGAATTCAAAGAGAAATATTTAAAAATCACAAGTCTAAAGTTTTCATATTTTCCATTCTCTCCTCAAAAGCCCCATAATATACACATCGTGATATTTTCCTTCTCTATATAATTCTTCTCTTAAAACTCCTTCTACTTTAAACCCTACTTTTTCATAAACTCTTATCGCCCGCTTGTTAAAGCCATATACACCCAATTTAATCTTGTTTATATTCATCTCGTCAAATATGAATCTTACCAACACTTTCATTGTGTCCGTTCCGTATCCCTTGTTCCAGTATGGTCTGCCTAAAAATATTCCCACCATTGCCACTGAATTTTTCCAATCAATATTATTAATTCCGCATCCTCCTATGTATTCTTCATCACTCAAAGTCTCTATTGCAAAAGAATAGGATTTTGTACTGAATGCATCAAGATTTTGATACCATTTTTCCTCATCTTCTTTTCTTAATGGAAAAGGAATTCCTGGAATTAGATATTTTTTCACTTCTGGATCATTTATATACCTTAACACTTTATCTATGTCCTCTCTTCTGTATGCTCTTAACCTTACAAGTTCCCCTTCCAGCATTTTCCCCCTCCTCTTATCCTTTATGTATGAAATATAAATTGAATATAAATTATACATCTTCAGACACAAAAAAGGGAGATGTTGTGTGGTAGACTTAAAACATGAAAATTGATAGAGGTGTATTAGTGTTTTTTCTACTTTTAACCATCTTGGGTTATGCCAATATAGTGAAAGTCGGCATATATGGCCAAATGTATGCTGTCCTTCTTAATGAGGAAGGAAAGGTATTTATGGGATTTGTTGATAAGGAGCATAACATCTATAGAAAAAACATAGTATTTTTTGGTAGGGCCTATGATTGTTCAATTTATAAAAAAAGAGTATTTGTAGTGGGGAGCTCATATGGAGTAGGAGTGCTTTATGTTGCCGATCTAACGGGGGTAGTCGCTATTAAAAGATATGACAAAGAGGCAAGAATACTCCAAGTTATTCCAAGCGATAAAGGGCTTTTTCTAGTGGAAGAGCGGAAGAACGGATACACTTTTATGCTAACGGATTTTTATGGACACATCATCTGGAAAAGAGATATAGCGGAAAGATCGGATTTTATAAGGGTTGAAATTGGCAAACATCTGTATGTGGTCTTTGAGAGCTCCGTCTATATCTTGGACATGAAAGCAAACATCTTATCTAAGAAAAATTACAAGGGAATTTCTGCAGCATTTTTGGAAGATAATAAGCTGTATCTCATCTTCAATAAGAAAAACTATTCGATTATTCAAGATGGTCAGGTATTTTTGGAAGATAGGGTTAAAGATTTGTGCGTTCTAGGAAATGATGTATATGTAATTGGAGAGAAAGGCGTCTGGAAAAATAAGGAACTACTGTTAAAAGGTGTCTTTAAGGGAATAAGTTGCGCAAAAGATTGTATAATAATATGGACGGATGATGATTTTTTCAGTATGTGTGGGGAGAGTGAGTGATGAAGGCTAGCAGATTCTTTTCCATAGAAGGTTTAGCAATATTCTCTTTAATCTTAACTGCACTTATAGTTACAGTTCCATTTATTTTATGGAGAATGAGTGATGTTGAAGCTAAGGCAGTTAAGGAAGACTTCGATAAGATAGTTTATGCTTTTCATTCATTCTTTTACACAGAGGATGCTTTTAAACTCAATCCTTCAGTAGTTGATTTAAAGGTTCTAAAGGAAAGATACTTCATAAAAGATGTTAACATAAAATCATATGGTGTTTATTGGATAGACAAAAACGCAAGGGATGATGGTGTTATAAAGGCTGTGATCTACTACAAAAAGAATCTTTATGCTGCTTCAGTTTATAAATTTATGAAAAATGCCGTCTGGTACGATCCAAAAAGCAGAAAAATCTCCGAATATTACGCATCGGGATATCTTCCAGCTATTTTGGTGGAGGTGGAGACTCTTTGACAAAAGAGAAGGTACTAGTTGTTCCATCCGAGGATGTTAAAAAGATGCTTGAAGGTAAGGAAGGGCTTGTTGATATTAGTGAGAAGGAAGTAATGGACCTTATTAAGAATGGAGTTTTTGTTGATAGAGAAAAGGCAGAGGTAAATGAAGGGTGGCGGCAGGTAATCCCATACGTTGTGATGATCGACGGAGAAAAAGTTCTTCTGATGAAAAGAACAAAAAAGCAGACAGAAAGCAGACTTCACAATCTGTATTCCATAGGTGTTGGAGGGCATATTAACGATGAAGATTCAAAGGATCCTATAGAAGCTTTTAAAAAGGGTATGAAAAGGGAAATAGAAGAAGAAGTTGATGTTGACATAAAAGAGATGGAGTTTTTGGGAGTTATAAATGATCTTTCTTCGCCAGTTAGCAAAGTTCATCTTGGGATTTTGTATTTAGCTGAGGTTTCATTCAGAGGAATTAGAGAAAAGGAACTTTTCGAATGGAAGCTGGTAGAAGTGGAAGAGCTTTTTGACTATGAGGAGGGCATGGAAAATTGGTCGAAAATAGCATTGAATGGGTTGAAAGACCATCTTATGCAAAATTGAATTTGATGTTGGATGTTGTTGAAAAGAGAGAAGATGGGTATCACAACATTGTTTCATTGTTCCAAGAAATTTCTCTCCACGACACGATAAAAGTAAAATTCATCAAAGAGGGTTTTGAAATTGACAGTACCAGACCTCTTCCCGACGATAACACTTTGCACAGAGCTTATAAGGTTTTCAGAGAGAAATTTAAATTGGATTTTGGACTTCATATAAAGGTAATAAAAAGGATTCCGGCAGGAGCGGGACTAGGTGGTGGCAGTTCCAACGCCGCAACCCTGCTTAAGATTTTAGGTGAGCATTTCAATGTTGATAAAGAAGATTTATTAAAAGTTGCAAAATACATTGGCAGTGACGTTACATTTTTTTTATATGGAGGCACAGCACTTGTTGAAGGTAGAGGCGAAATCATCACTCCTTTGGATGATCTTGCAAAATACGGTGTGATCCTATTTGTTCCGAAGGTTAGAGTAAGTACAAAGTTTGCGTATCAAACACTTAGAGAAGAAGACTTTGGAAAAGCTCCATGTTCTGCGCTTCAGCTTTATGAAGCATATGTGAGAAAAGATTATCAAATTATTAAAAAGTGTTCTTACAATATATTTGAAGAAATTCTTTTGAACCAATTCGTTGAGATAGATCGGACTAAAAAGCTTCTTGAAAGAGATAATGATGTAATCGTTGCAATGATGACAGGCTCTGGGAGCGGAGTTTTCGGAATAGTTGAATCTGGAAGAGGATCTTTCTCCTTTGTAGGAAAAGAGAAGGAAAAAGCGCTCCAAGTGCTGAGGTGCCTTTAAGGAAACTTTTGGGGGAACTTTCCCAACAGCTGTGTAAAAGCGGAGCCTGACATAATTAAATTTCCCCTTCAAATATTTGTTTAAGCTGCATGTAAATTAGTAAATTATCCCCCAATTTTTCATGTACTTCCCACTAACTATTCCACTTCCACAAGTGAACTTATTGGCGTTGCAAGACCTGTAACGAATGCTTTGCCAACAGTAAAAGACGGAAGCATTGAGATTATTCCCTTTGATGCGCTTTCCACAGTGTCGCTTACAGCTTTTAAATCCTGATCGTTTACAAGTCGAAATATCATAAATGTGTTTGATTGTGATATGAGATATTTTGTAACATTTGCCGGACGCTGAGTTATTGTAACAAGCCCAAGATTAAATTTTCTTCCTTCTGACGCTATTTTTGTGAGTATCCTAAAAGCTGGGTTGCTTTTTCCAGAAGTT